>ERZ1035001.221-NODE-221-length-35045-cov-7.658617_pt1 | contig 35045 bp, 26 predicted proteins | sample MGYA00520685_ERZ1035001 | MGnify/ENA primary metagenome ERZ1035001 (study PRJEB33766, sample SAMN09781749) | gut metagenome | biome: gut microbiome | host: Homo sapiens | place: Madagascar | study: EMG produced TPA metagenomics assembly of the PRJNA485056 data set... | reverse complement strand
CCCCGCGCCGGCTGCTGGGGCATGGCGGCGGGGCGCTGTTGCTGCGGAGCGGCGAATTGCTGCTTGCCGGCGCGGGGGGCGCTGGCGGCGCGGCTTGCAGCCGAGTTGTTCTGGCCCAGGCCATTCTGGTAGGCGCGCTCCTCCTCGTACAGACGACCGAGCGTGGGGGCGTCGACGTTCTCGGCAAAGACCGAGAACTTACCGGCACGCAGCTGCGGGTCGATCATAAAGCGAACGAGGGGTTCGCCGACAAACACATAACGGCGCTTTTCGGCCTGCGCCTTCACAAACTCGCGGACTTCGCGCGAAAGCTCGGGGTAGAACGGGGCGAGCATGGGATCGTCGTCGGCGGCGATCAGGATGGTATAGAGTGCCGGCGCGGTGTTGACGCCGTTGATCACCAGAGTCTGATCCTCCATGTCGCGAGCGGCCTGCTTGGCAAGCTTCTTAAAGGAGAACGGGGCACGGGTGGCACCGAAGATGCCGGCCACGTGGTCCTCGAAGATGTTCAGGAAGTTCACGAAAGATCACTCTCCGTATAGGTTCTTTGGTATCCGAGCAAATATAGGCATATCCCAACGATTATAGAGGATAGGGTTCCCGCAACCGCCGCCTTGACGACGACCGCGGCCGCAAGGCTGGCAATTTCCATATGGTGTGCAAGACAGAGCGACGCCGCGGAGCCTATTCCGCAGCCGGCGATGGCAGCGATTGCAGTCAGGCTCGAGCCCTGCTCGGCACGCTTGGCATGGGCGTTGAGCAGCAGAGATGTCAATGCAGCTGTCGCCGCGACGAGCACAACGGCAGCCCAGAAGAGCAGGTCTCCCAGCGCTGCGGCAACATTGCCGAGCCCCAGCACGCCTCCGGCAGAAAGCGCAACCGTAGCCAGGCGGCCAAAAAGCGCGCCCATCCCCGCGGCGGCCGCGGCGCTTGCCGGGCCGAGCCAAAAGGCCGCGATGCCGGCGGCGACCCCGGCGGCAAGGAGGACGTCGCCCGTTAGACAGCCAAGTGCCACCGCGCAGGTGAGCGCGGCGCTCGCGGCGGCCTCGGTGCGGCCCCAGGCGATCCACCAACCGGACATGGTGGCGGCAAAGAGCACCGCGACGGGCAGCATCGACAGGATGCCCTGCGCCTGCATGGTGGCGTTGGCCATAAGTACCAAAAAGCCCACGGCCGAGATAGCCGAGCCAATCTGCGGGGCCAGGCCGGCGGCCGCCCCAATTGCGATGGCCGCGGCAATAAGTCCGGGAAGCGCCGCGACGCCAGCCGTCTGCATGAGCAAAAAGCTAAAGGCACCACACGTTAGTGCCGAGATGGCGCGCATGGTGTAGTTGCGCGCGTGGCTCCAGCGCGTACCGGCCCAGCCGAGTGCGGGGTCGACCTCGATAGTGTCGTCCTCATAGGGCAACGATTCGATATCGTCTGCCGCGCGCTCGTCATCCGACAGCTCGCCCACCATCTGCTCCAGGCTGCGACGGCCCTCGCGCACGCTGCCCAAGCCGGCGAGCAGCTGGTCGCAAAATGCCTCGATGCTGTTGGGGCGGTCTTGTGGCATGGGGGAGAGGGCGCTCATGAGTGCAGCCTCGGCTCCCGGGGGAAAGTGCGGGATAAGCTCGCTGGGGTAGGTGGCACCGCCGATGATGCGGTCGAGCGAGTCGCCGGGCGTGGCGGCCATAAAGGGAGCACTGCCGCACAGGCCCTCGTAGATCACACAGGCGAGGGCAAAGACATCGGCGCGCTCGTCAACCGTGCCGGTCTCGATGTCGAGCTGCTCGGGTGGCATGTAGCCGATGGTGCCGCCGCGCGAGCCGCCAAAGCCGCCGGCAGACGACAGCCGCGCCATGCCAAAGTCGGTGAGCTTTACATTGCCCGAGTGGTCGATGAGCACGTTGGCGGGCTTGATGTCCAGGTGGAGCACGCCATTGCTATGGGCAAAGGTGAGCGCCTGGCCCAGCGCGTCGGCAATGGCCGCGGCCTCGTCAAAGGTGAGCGAATGGCCGTCCACGCGATGCAAAAACTCGGCCAGCGACATGCCGTCGACATATTCCATGACCAGGTAGGCATAGGCGGTATCGTGCGTAAAGTCGATAACCTGCACGATATTGGGATGTTGAAGCATGGCGGCGGTATGCGCCTCGCGCAGGACATCCATGATGTCGCTGGCGGGCATGCCGGCACCGTTGATAAGGGGGATGCGCTTAATGGCGACGCGGCGGCGCAGGTGCGTGTCGCGGCAAATCTCGATGGAGCCAAAACCGCCGGTCGCAAGCGTCTCGAGCGGCTGGTACCGCTTGAGCAGCTCGCGAGAGCTGGTGCCCTCCAAAGGAACGTCCGGCGAGAACCGGGCGGTATGTTGCGAGAAAAGCGGCATGGCCAACCCTCGTGCGTTTAAAGTTCGTTTGCGAGCGGCGGGCGCGGAGCCGAGCCGTTCGCGGTGGCATAGATGCTGCTAGTGTAGCACGCTCGGGCGCATGGTGAAGGTAGCGGGGCGAGGTGGCCTATCCGACTTGGCCTTCGTCTCGACCCATCCGGAAAGCGCGTCCCAGTTTTCGGCCAAATTGTGGGATGCGTTTTCCGGATGGGGTAGGCTGCGGAAACTGCATCCCAGAATATTGGCCTAGAACGGGATGCATTTTCCGAATCGGCGCTCAAAAGGAAACCGCATCCCACTTTGGAGTGCCAAAACGGGATGCGGTTTCCGCTGTCAATCTAAGTTTTGCCTAAGCAGACGGCTGGTGCTTGGATGTCGTGCCGGGTCTTAGCGCTTCTTCTTGCTCTTCTTATGCTTGCGCTGTTTGGCCTTTGCGTTCTTGGGCTCGCTTTCCTGTTTGGCCTCGGCGGCGGCCTTCTCGGCCTTCATCTTTTTCTTTTTGGTCTCGATGCGGAGTTTTTTGTTGATGCGGGCCTTCAGGAAGGGGCCAAACTGCTCGGCATCGCCACGCACAAAGGTGTCCTTAGGGATCGTCACGCCCTGGTCGGCGAACATGGCCACAAAGATGCGTTCGCCGTCGAGCACGTGGTCGAGCTTGTCAAACGGAAAGAACTGCGACTTGCCGCTCTTGCCCCAGACCATCAGGCCGTCCTCGTTGGCGGCGACGCGGCGGTAGCGGCCGCCCATGGACTCGTCGGCCTCAACGGCGTCGATATAGTCGCGGGCGAGCGTGTGGTGCAGGTTTTTGCTCCACCAGGCCAAAAAGGCGCCGAATACGATCAGGACGACGCCGAACTTGATCCAGTTGCCGCCGGCCACCAGCATGCCAACGCCCAGCAGGGCGGAAATGGCGGCGGCGACGTACAGGGAGCCGCGGCGTTTGGGCGAGGCGACCAGGCGGGCAAAATCGGTGACGAGGTCGTTTTCGTACTGGTACTCGTTGAGGTAGAGGATGCCGTCATCGGCTGCTGCCTGCGCCTCGAGCGCGACCTCGACTTGGTCGGCTGCTTCGGTGGGGACGAGGTTGGGCTCTGCGTCTGCCATGCTCTTTGGACTCCTATCGCGGCGGGCTCGCCGTACGGGTTATTATGGATGCAGTATGCCGTGCGACCGCATGGCCGTTGCGGCAACAAGACTCAGTATACCCGGGGGAGCACCCATGGAATCGTTGTACCGAAAGTATCGCCCGCTCACCTTCGACTCCGTGGTGGGCCAGCAGCATATCGTCTCGACGCTCGAGCACGCCATTACCGAGGGGCGCCTGTCCCACGCTTACCTGTTCTGCGGTCCGCGCGGCACGGGCAAGACCACCATGGCGCGCATCCTTGCCAAGGCACTGCTCTGTCGCAATGCCGAGGCGGCGCGTGCCGAGGGCGCGAGCGGCTGCATGCCCGACGGCACCTGTGAGGAATGCGAGCTCATCGCCGAGGGCAACCACCCCGATGTCTACGAGCTCGATGCCGCAAGCCGTACCGGTGTAGACAACGTGCGCGAGGAGATTATCAACTCCGTTAACTTTGCCCCGGTGCGTGGCAAGTACAAGATCTATATCATCGACGAGGTCCACATGCTCACGACGGCGGCGTTCAACGCGCTGCTCAAGACGCTCGAGGAGCCGCCGGCGCACGTGATCTTTGTGCTGTGCACCACCGACCCGCAAAAGATTCTGGAGACCATCCTCTCGCGCTGCCAGCGTTTCGATTTCCACCGCATCGGTAACGAGGATATTGAGCATCGCCTGGCATACGTGTGCGAGCAGGAGGGCTTCGACTACGACGACGAGGCGCTGGCCATCGTGGCGCGCCATGCCAAGGGCGGTATGCGCGACGCGCTTTCCACGCTGGAGCAGCTGAGCGTTTTTGGCAACGGAGCCGTACATGCGGACGATGCCCGCTCGCTTTTGGGCGAGGTTTCGGACCAGATTCTGGGCGAGTTTGCCCGCGCTATTGCCGAGCGTGATGTTGCCGAGCTGTATGGGCTCATTCGCGCACAGGTCGAGGAGGGCAATGACCTGCTTGAGCTGACGCGCGACCTGGTGGCGCACGTGCGCGACGTGTATGTTGCCTGCGTTGCCGGTGCCCTTGCCGAGTTGTTTGAGGGCGGCTCCGAGCAGGCCGAGGCGCTTGCTGCCGAGGCCGCTGCCTTTGGCGAGCATCCTGCTGACCGTCTGGCCCGCGTGCTGACGGTGCTCGACGATGCCGCGTTGGAGATGAGGGGTGCGAGCGACGTGCGCCTGGTGCTCGAGATCGCCTGCACGCGTCTGGCACGTCCCGAGGCCGATCTGACCATTGAAGCCCTGGCCGAGCGCGTAGCACGCCTGGAGGCCATGGTTGCCAACGCCGCCGTGCCGGCGAGCGTGGCTGCTGCTCAGGCTGCCGCGCCTGCAACATCCGCCCCCGCTGCTGCCCAGCAGCCGACGCTCATTTCGGGCGCCCGTGCTGCCGCTCCTGCGGCAACCGCCGCCCCCGCTGCTACGTCCGCGCATCAGGCCGGCATGCCTTGGGACCGCGGTGTTGCTGTTCCGGCTGCCCAGCCTGTGCCCAAGTCCGCGGCTCCTGCGCCCAAACCCGTAACGCCTGCACCTCAATCCGTTGCGGCTCCGGCTCCCGCGCCTGCTGCATCGACCGTGCCGGTGTCCCAGCCCAACAACGCCGCCCAGGTTGCTGCCGCCGGCGCCGCCGAGACCCCCGCGGTCGAGGACGCCGGTGAGCTCCAGCGCAAATGGGCCGAGGTCGTCGAGCGCGTCAAGGCTCGTCAAGCCTCCTACGCAGGGCTTTTGCTCAACGCCCGCGCCACGGCCGACGACGGCTCCAAGCTCACGGTTTCGTTCCCCGCGGGCTCGACCTTTGCCATCAAGATGCTCGGACGCGCCGATACGCAGTCGGTGGTCCTGCCGACGGTCAGCGCGGTCTTCGGTCGTCGCACCGTCGACTATGTCCTGGATGGGGGTGGCACGCCGGCTCCTCAACATGAGGAGCATTCTCCATCTGCACGGGCTGCGGTATCTGCGGACCCGCAACCCGTGTCCTCGGCGGCCCCTGCATCCTCGAACGCCAACGCGCCGCAGCAGCAAGCAGCACCGGTAGCGGCACCGACTCCGTCGGTGCCTAAACCCGTTACGCCCAAACCTGCTGCCCCGGCGCCCGCACCCAAGCCTGTCGCGCCCGCACCCAAGTCATCCGACCTGGGCAAGGCTCCGTGGCTGCGCTCCGACAACCCCGCCGGCGCTCCCGCTACGGGCAAACTGCCCACCGAGCCCGCGCCTCGTGCACCCGAGCGCTCTGCCGCCCCCAAGGCTCAGCCTGCCGCGCAGTCTGCGCCGTGGGAATCCGAGCAGGTACCCTATGACGACGCCATGGTTGGCGGTTTCGCTGCCGATGCGAGCGGGGACGATCTGCCCCCGTTCGACGTGCCCGGCGCGGCTCCGGAGCCCAAGCCTGCCGCGGCTACTCCCGCAAACGACGATGCCCCCGCGGCTCCCTGGGAGTCCAACCCTGGCGCCGGCAGCCCCTTCGGCCACCAGGGCGCAGCTCCGAGCATCCCGCAGACCGAGGACGAGGCCAAAGCCCTCATCCGCAGTGTCTTCGGCCAGTCCACCATCTTCAAGCCAGTGGAGTAGCTGCGCAGACAGGTATGCAGCTCAGGAAGAGAGCTCTTTGCCCGGGCGCATCTGTACTTCGGACATGTGTAGCGTAGTGCCGCGTATGTCGCATTCGAGCAGGCACGTGCGTGACGGTCGGCCTAGGATGCTGAGGTCGATACGATACGCCGCATGGCTGTCCGTGTACTCGACTTGCTCGGCGTTGACGGTCGCTCCGATCGTTGAATAAACGCCCAGCTCGGCATCGACAACCTTGGAGTCCTCTATCTTGACCTTGAACTCTTGGTAGAGGGACGGGCTGTTGTAGTAAATGGTCCGGGTCCCGTCGGCACACTCATCGGTCGCTTCCCATTTGACAACCGGCTGGTCCGAGTTTGCTATCAGCAGTTCTGCTCCAAAAGCTACGGCATGGGTGATGACAACCAGCACCGCCCAGCCGGCAAAGAGATAGAGAACGAAATATAGAGTGGGGTGTTTTGAGCGGATGTTTTGGAGCACGTCGGGGGCATTCATGGGGTACCTCCAAATTGCTATCTATGGCAATCAAATTATACCCCGCCGCCATGCGCGCCACCCCGAGCAGCGATCTGGCATTTTGGTATCTAGCTGGATGCGGAAAATGTCGGGTCCGGCCCGGCTAGGTAGAGTTTGAGATATTATGCAAATGTGAATTATTCGACCTTGCATAATTCGGGAGTGCATAATGTTTGTCGGACGCGAATCAGAGCTAGCAAAACTCGAATCCCTTTATGAGCAGCGTTCATTTCAGATGGCCGTCGTATACGGTCGTCGACGCGTGGGAAAGACGACGCTGATTAACGAGTTCTGCCGCGGTAAACGGACGCTCTCGTTTACCGCCCTCGAGCAAAGCGACGCCGACAACCTTGCGGATTTAAATCGTGCCATCGCGAGCTTTTTCAATCTCCCCACATCGCTTGGCGGGTTCTCTTCCTGGGCTGACGCGCTGTCCTTCATCGCCGATCGAGCGCGCACCGAACGGTTTGTCTTTGTGTTCGATGAGTTTCCCTATGCGGCGATGCGCAACGAGGCACTGCCCTCGATTTTCCAGGTCGCCATCGACCGGGCCTTCAGGGAGACGAACACTTTTCTCATCCTTTGCGGCAGCAATCAGGGTTTTATGGAAAGCAATGTGCTGGGACGCAAAAGCCCTCTGTACGGCCGGCGCACGGCTCAAATCAAGGTGCGCGACCTTGGATTTAGGGATGCAGCCAAGATGCTTCCGGGCTTGAGCGCTCATGATGCCTTTAAATTCTACGGCTGTTTTGGCGGTGTTCCGTACTATCTGCAACAGCTGGATTCGAGCGTGGGGCTCAAGGAGAATCTGGCCCGGCTTTACTTTGATCCCATGGGGTTTCTCTATGGTGAGCCTGAGGGGCTGATTCGCCAGGAGTTTCGGGAGCCGGCAGTGTATAACTCGATATTGCGGGCTGTGGCTGCCGGTGCAAACCGCGCAAAGCAGATCGCGGATCGCGCGGGAGTTGCCCAGACAACGTTGCCTCGCTATCTCAGAGCACTGGAATCGGTGGGAATTATCGAAAAGGTCGTTCCGTTTGGCGAGAGCATCGAAACCAGCAAGCGCGGAATCTACCGGCTTTCCGAGCCGTGCTATGCGTTTTGGTTCCGGTTCGTCATGCCGTATTCGTCCGATATCGAGGCGGGCTTGGGCCGGGCAGTCGTCAACGCGCTTTCAGAAGAGCAGCTGAACGAATATCTGGGTCATCGGTTCGAGGCGCTGTGTGCCGAGTGGCTGGTTGAGCAGGCAAAGCAGGGCAAGTTGCCAATTGCGGCAACGGCGGTGTCGTCATGGTGGGGAACGAATCCCGCCAAACGGGCTCAGGACGATATCGATGTTTTAGCTGCCGATCGGGTGTCAAAGCGTCTGCTGATTGGAGAATGCAAATACAGGGAATCGTTTGACGAGTTGGCAGAGATTGGCGATCTTGAAAGCAAGCGAGGCTTGGTAAAAGGTTTCGCCGCCTCTCATTTCATGCTGTTCTGCAAGCATGACGTGAGCACCGCAACAAAAAAGAAGCTCGCCGCACGCGAAGATTGGCAAATCGTCACGCTAAAGGACATGTATATCGACTGAGGTAACACGTCCGCCCCGCTTGCTGGCCCCGCGCCGTGGTACGATTTTTGAGTTTGAAAGTCCCGCCGTGCTCCGGCTGCCCTTGCAGCTTGGCGTGCGGCCGCACGTAAAGGAGCCATTATGGCCGGTATGAACATGCAGCAGATGATGAAGCAGGCCCGCAAGATGCAGGAGCAGCTTGCCGCCGCGCAGGAGAACCTCAAGTCCCAGACCGTCGACGCCTCTGCCGGCGGCGGCATGGTCAAGGTGACCGTTAACGGCGAGATGGAGCTCGTCAACCTCACCATCGATCCCGATGCGCTTGATCCCGAGGACGTCGATATGCTGCAGGACATGATCATGGCTGCCGTCAACGAGGCCGTCCGTGGCGTCAACGAGCTTGCCAACAAGCAGATGGGCGCCATCACCGGCGGCCTCAACATTCCGGGCATGCCGTTCTAAGACACGCATATATATGAGTGCGAATCACAGTCTGCAAAAGCTGCTCGATGAGCTGGGCCGCCTGCCGGGCATTGGTCCCAAGTCGGCCCAGCGCATCGCCTATTACCTGCTCGAGGCCGATGCCGAGGAGGCCCGCCGCCTGGCCGAGGCCATCCTGGAGGTCAAGCAGGAGGTTCACTTTTGCAGCCGTTGCTTTAACTACGCCACGGCCGACGAGTGCTCCATCTGCCAGGACCCGATGCGCGATACCACTCGCATTTGCGTGGTGGGCGAGCCGCGCGACGTCCAGGCGATTGAGCGTACGGGCAGCTACCATGGCCTGTACCATGTGTTGGGCGGCGTGATCAGCCCCATGGACAAGATCGGTCCCGAGCAGCTGCATATCCGCGAGCTGCTGGCGCGCCTGGGCCACGAGGACATCCACGAGGTCATTATCGCCACCAACCCCAACATTGAGGGCGAGACCACAGCGAGCTACCTTGCTCGCACCATCAAGCCATTGGGCGTTGAGGTATCGCGTCTTGCGAGCGGCCTTCCCGTGGGCGGCGACTTGGAGTATGCCGACGAGCTTACGCTTGGCCGCGCTATCGAGGCCCGCCGCGCGATCTAAGCGGCGTCAGCTCCGCGGCATGTCCCGTCGTCCTGCCGCACGGGGCACTCATAATTGGGCGCGCGTTCATTTATTTGTTGTGCAACAAACCTGCTTTTCGTCCGCTTATCGCGTGGATGGGTCCGCTTGCACCTCGTATTTGCCCATTCGTTGCGCAACCTTTTGAGTTCGCTGATACACTCAAATATGGATATGAAAGAATGCGCCGCTCCTGAGCGGCGTGTTTTTGTTGGAGGAGAACGCATGCGGCCCGGGGGCACTCAGACAAAGCATGGCGCCACGGTGCGCGTGCGACGCCGGCTGGGCCTGGCGCCTCGGGCGTATGTGCTGCTGTCTTGCTCGCTCGTGCTGGTCATAGCCGGTGTTTCGGCTTATGGTATGACGGTGCCGTCCATGGTGCAGGCGCATGCTGCGCGCGAGCTGCATATTGGGCGCAAGGCCAAAAGCGACTTGGGAACGACAACTGGATATGCGTGGGCGAGCGTGGTCTCGCATGTTGTGTTCGGTGGCGACGATGCGGACAGTCCCGAAACATCGGACAACGAGGTTACGCTGGCAAACGGCAAGACCATTGTGCTCACCAACACCAAGATCATCACGAAGCTTTCCAATAACAGCGTGGCTTCTGTCGTTAACAAGACGGAGCAGCAGAAGGAACAGGATACGCAGCAGACGGGTAAGCCCGGCAGCTCCGATGCATCTAGCTCGGGCTCGGGCTCTTCTGGTGCGAGTGGCGATTCCAATGCGGGTTCCGGCTCAAGCGGATCTACGAGCGGTGGCTCGACGGACGGCGGTGCCGGCGGCGACATGGGCTCGGGTGGCCTCTCGGCTGCCGAGGAGGAGAGTATCCACAGTTGGCTCGTGACCAAATACAACATGCTCGATGGCTATGTCGCCCGCGCCAATAGCGTGGTGTCGACCTATAACGCCACGGGCGACACCGGACCGTGCGACAGCCTGGTCAATGACATGTTTGTCATCCGTGCCGAGTTTGGCCGGCAGACGTTTCCTCCCCAGTCAAAGTGGTACCGACAATTCGCCAACCTCTGGGGTTGCTACACAAACCTGTGTCAATGGGTCGGACATTACGGCGACGATAACGTCGCGCTCAACAACTTCAACACCAATGTGGCGGCGATCGCCCTATGACGAACGACCTCGCTTCTACGGCAGCCCAGTCGCTCAACCGTGATCCCATGGTGGGCCTGCGCCTGGCGCGCGTCGACGGGTTTGAGCCGGCCGTAGCCCTGGGCACGGACGAGCTTCCCGCCTACCTGCGCCGTTTTACGATGCTGTTTGCCGATGACGCCACCATGCGCCGCGGCGGTATCGGCCGTGTGACGCGTGCCGTCAACGCCCAGGGCGAGGCCGTGGCGCTCAAGCAGCTCATCTTGCCAACGCGCGACGAATTTGATGACGGTGCCGCCCACGAGGCGCTGGTCACCAAGTTCAAGGCGGCGTTTCGCGAGGAATATGAATGCCATCGTGCCCTTTCGGGCCTTAAGGGCTTTCCCCGCTTATACGGGTGGGGCGAGGTCGACGGCGTGCCCGCGATTGTCATGGAGTGGGTCGAGGGCGAGACGCTGGCTCGCCTGCGTTCGCGCCTTGCCGTGGACGATGCCGGGCGCCTATCGCCGCTTGTGGCGGCGCGCTTGGGTCGCGACCTGTTCGATCTGCTCTGTCGTATGAGCCTGGTGGGCGAGGGGTTCGTCCATCGCGATATCTCGCCCGCTAATATTATGGTGCGCACGGCGCGCCTGCCGCTCGACCGACAGCTTGCCGAAGGCACCTTTGACCTGTGCCTGATCGACTTTGGCTCGTCGCTGGCGCTCGAGCCTGCCTCTGCGGTGGCGGGCGCTGGCGGCAAGGCGTCGTTTACCGAGCGCTATGCCACGTTGCGTCGCGCGACGGTGGCGTACGCCCCGCCCGAGATGCTCACCGATGATATTCCCGACCTGCGCGTTTTGCGCATGTCGCCGGCGATCGACGTGTATGCCGCGGCGAGCACGGTCTACGAGCTCATCGCCGGTGTCGCGCCGTACGAGGTGGCGCCGGGCGCATCGGGCACCTCGGGCTCGCGCAAAAAGACGCGCGACATCGCCAGCCCCTACCGTCTCAAGATGGACACGCTGCCCGACTATCCCATTGGTGCCCATGCGCCCGGTTGCGATTTGACTCAGCTGCTTCGTCATGAGCCCGATGTGGCGCTCGCTGCGGCCGAGCAGGCCCAGCAGCTGGGGCTTGAGCCGGATTCCGAGGAGCTACGCGATGCGCTGGCGTTTGTCGATGCCCAGCTGTTCGACGTGGTGATGGCCTGTCTGTCCAGCCATCAAAAAGATCGTCCCGAGCCGGCGGCGGTCGAGGCGGCGCTCTCGGCGTTTTGTGACCACTATGCGCAAAATGTCGCCCGCTCGCTTCGCGCCGAGCCGCTCATGCCGTGCCCGATGGAGGTATCGGGGCATACGGCCCGGCGCGCGGCGATGGTTGGTGCGACGGCGGTGTGCGGCGTGCTTTGGGCTGTGGTCGTGGTATCAGCGGCACTGTTGGCGTCGGGCGCCCATGTGACGATTGCCGCGGGGCCTCTCATGTGGTCCGGGAAGCTGCCGGCCATTATCGCCGCGCTGGCGTTGGCGCTGCCGGGCATGGCGGGCATTGCCGCCGGGGCCTTGGCGCGCGATCGCCGTGCGGGATTCCTGCAGGGCGTGTTGGCCCTTTCCGCCTGTGAGGTTCCAGCTCTGGCCGCACTCGCATGCGCCTTGTTTTCCCAGCATGCCGTGGCGGGTGGCCTGGTGGCCGCCATAATTGCAACCTATGCGCTCACGTGGTTTTTGCTGGCGATGGGGTTTGCCTTTGAGCTTCCCGTCGTGTCAGCACGACGTGCGAAAATTCCCATGGCGACGCCGCTTGCCGGCGGAGCCGCGGCTGCCCGCGCCTTTGGCGGGACGGCCGAAGTATCCGACACTATCTCTGCGACCAAGGAGGGCTAAGCCATGGCTTCTCAAGCTGAGCTCACCCCGTGCGGGGCAATGTTTGACATCTTTAAGCGCGCAGCGCACCTGAGCCATATCGAACTGTGCGGCCTGGTGCTCTCGAGCCGCCCGCTCGCCGACGGCCGTAGTCCGCAGAGCCGTGCCGCCGATCGCTCCTGGGTTTCGCGCTTTATCGTGCGCGCGCCGGTCGGCACGCTGCAGGAACGTTATTTTGCCGATTACGGCACCTCGGCCGCGCGCATTATGTCGCAGCTGGCCCTGCGCCGCCGCAATCCCATGGACGCCGCGGCCGTGACCAATATGGTGTGCGGCCCCGCTGGCGAGCCCATGGTGCGGGCACTCGAGGAATGCCATCAGGACACGAATCTCTATCGCAATGCGCTCGAGCGCTTGTCGCAGGCGGCTGAGCTCATGCCCGCCGAGCGCGCCGAGGCCATCCTGGTGCTGTTCGTCGCCGTAGGCTGTTCGGCAGATGTCCGCTCGTCGGTGACCTACGCCATCGATTACGCGCATGCGGCCTGCGGCGGTGCCACGTCGACGCCGCGCTCGCTGAGCACATCTTCAGTCACAGGCGAGCACGAGGCTTCGCCGGCGCATCCGCTGGGACTGCTGCGCGTGCAAAACGGCTACGTGGTGAGCGCCCCGCGCTGGATTCAGCCGAGCGAGGAGGGCGTCGAGATCGGCGCGCTGGCCACGGGGGAGGGCGACATCACCGACGTCGGCGACGATGTCTCGGCCCGTCATGCCCATATCTGGTGCGATGCTCAAAATGCCTGGTACGTCGAGGACCTGTCGTCAACCAACGGCACGGTTGTGGTAAACGGGGCCACGAGCGTCTGCATCCAGGTGGAGCCCGGCCGCTCCGCCCAGCTCAATCCCGGCGACGAGCTCAAACTCGGCGAATCCACCACCTATGCCATCCTCCTCGGCGCTCTCTAGCCGGCAGTTAGGGACGTTCCTTTCCTGCCGGCACTTGGGGACACTCCTTGGCGCGCCAGGGCCGATCGCCCGGGAACGAAGGGTCATTTTCGCCCCTGGCGGTCACCCGGGGTAAACCTTTACCGCCTGCCTATATTTGCCGAAATTACACTTGACGGCGGGGTACAATAAACCCGCATGCGGATTTCCGTTGCGGGCGCTTCCCTTCGCCGGGGCGTGCCCGGGAGCATCCGGCATGCGGCCTTTGCGGCGCTCGGTCATGTGCAAGACGGGTAGCTGGGCCTGTGGAGCGCGTACAGCCCTCCTCGCCTCGGCATGCCTTCTCTCCACGCCATGTACCTGCTGCTGAGTCCGCCTGTCAGATGATTGGAAGCAACAACGAAAATCCCATCACGCCAACATCCCGGCGATCGCCGGGGCCTGTATACCTATATGAGAGGAGAGGGGTATATGGCGCGTAAGTTTAAGTCTATGGACGGCAACGAGGCGGCCGCATATGTTTCGTATGCGTACACCGAGGTAGCGGGAATCTATCCCATTACGCCGTCCAGCCCGATGGCCGACCATGTCGACCAGTGGGCGGCCCAGGGTCGCAAGAACATCTTCGGCACCCCGGTCAAGGTCGTCGAGATGGAGTCCGAGGCAGGTGCAGCCGGTACCGTTCACGGTTCGCTGGGCGCCGGTGCTCTGACCACCACCTACACGGCTTCTCAGGGCCTGCTCCTGATGATCCCGAACATGTACAAGATCGCGGGCGAGCAGCTCCCGGGCGTCTTCCACGTCTCCGCGCGTTGCGTCGCTTCCCACGCCCTGAACATCTTTGGCGATCACTCCGACGTCATGGCCTGCCGTCAGACCGGCTTCGCCATGCTCGCCGAGGGCAACGTCCAGGAGGTCATGGACCTCTCGCCGGTGGCTCACCTTGCCGCCATCGAGGGCAAGACCCCGTTCCTTAACTTCTTCGACGGCTTCCGCACCAGCCACGAGATCCAGAAGGTCGCCATGTGGGACTACAAGGATCTGGCCGAGATGTGTGACATGGACGCTGTCCAGGCTTTCCGCGATCACGCGCTCAACCCTGAGCACCCGCATACCCGCGGCAGCCACGAGAACGGCGACATCTTCTTCCAGAACCGCGAGGCCTGCAACAAGGTCTACGACGAGCTTCCCGCCGTCGTCGAGGGCTACATGAAGAAGATCAACGAGAAGCTCGGCACCGATTACGGCCTGTTCAACTACTACGGCGCTCCCGATGCCGATCGCGTCGTCGTGTGCATGGGCTCCTTCTGCGACGTGCTCGAGGAAGTCATCGACTACCTCAACGCTCACGGCGAGAAGGTCGGCCTGGTCAAGGTTCGCCTGTTCCGTCCGTTCTCCATCAAGCACTTTGTCGACGTTCTCCCCGAGACCGTCAAGAAGATTGCCGTCATGGACCGCACCAAGGAGCCGGGTTCCATCGGCGAGCCGCTCTACCAGGACGTCGTCTCCGCTCTCTACGAGGCCGGCAAGACGGGCATCAAGGTCGTCGGCGGCCGTTACGGCCTGGGCAGCAAGGATACGCCTCCCGCGTCCGCGTTCGCTGTCTTCGAGGAGCTTAAGAAGGACGAGCCCAAGCGCGAGTTCACCATCGGCATCGTCGACGACGTGACCAACCTGAGCCTGCCCGAGGCCGAGGATGCGCCCAACACCGCAGCCCCTGGCACCATTGAGTGCAAGTTCTGGGGTCTGGGTGGCGACGGTACCGTCGGCGCCAACAAGAACTCGATCAAGATCATCGGCGACCACACCGACAAGTACGTTCAGGCCTACTTCCAGTACGACTCCAAGAAGACCGGCGGCGTCACCGTCTCGCACCTGCGCTTTGGTGATTCCCCGATCCGCTCGCCGTACTACGTGACCAAGGCCGACTTTGTCGCCTGCCACAACCCCAGCTACATCGTCAAGGGCTTCAAGATGGTCCGCGACGTCAAGCCGGGCGGCACCTTCCTGGTTAACTGCCAGTGGAGCGACGAGGAGTTCGCCGAGCACATGCCCGCCGTGGCCAAGCGCTACATCGCGAACAACAACGTCAACGTCTACCTGATCGACGCTATCGACCTGGCTGCCAAGGTCGGCATGGGCAAGCGCACCAACACGGTGCTCCAGTCCGCCTTCTTCGCGCTGGCCAAGGTCCTGCCCGCCGAGGACGCTCTGCAGTACATGAAGGACGCGGCCACCAAGTCCTACATGAAGAAGGGCCAGGCCATCGTCGACGCCAACCACAAGGCCATCGATGCCGGCGCTACCGCCTTCCGTAAGTTCGAGGTTCCGGCCGACTGGGCAACCGCCGAGGATGCCGCTCCCGTCGAGCTCTCCGAGGAGACCAAGTCCGCCATCGCCCAACAGGTCAAGAACCTGCTCGAGCCCATCGATCGCATGGATGGCGACAGCCTGCCCGTTTCCGCCTTCGTCGGTTGCGCCGACGGCCAGTTTGAGCTGGGCGCCTCCGCATACGAGAAGCGCGGCGTCGCCGTGGTCGTTCCTCACTGGGACGAGACCAAGTGCATCCAGTGCAACCAGTGCGCCTATGTGTGCCCGCATGCCACCATCCGTCCGTTCGCGATGACCGAGGACGAGGCTGCCGCCGCGCCCGAGGCTACCCGCACGCTCGACGCCATGGGCCCCAAGGCCAAGGGCATGAAGTTCACCATGGCCGTCTCTCCGCTCGACTGCATGGGTTGCACCAACTGCGTCAAGGTCTGCCCCAAGGGCGCCCTCGAGATGGTTCCCACCGAGCAGGAGATGGATCAGCAGCCCGTTTGGGACTACATGGTCGAGAACGTCTCCGAGAAGAAGGAGCTCATCGCGGCCAACGTCAAGGGCAGCCAGTTTAAGCAGCCCTACCTGGAGTTCTCTGGCTCCTGCGCCGGTTGCGCCGAGACCGCCTATGCACGTCTGGTGACCCAGGTCGCCGGCGACCGCATGTTCATCTCCAACGCCACCGGCTGCTCCTCCATTTGGGGCAACCCCGCTGCCACCGCTCCTTACTGCAAGGACAAGGACGGTCACGGCCCGGCGTGGAACAACTCCCTGTTCGAGGACAACGCCGAGCACGGTCTGGGCATGGCCGTTGGCTATGAGGCCGTTCAGCACAAGCTGATCGCCGCTACCCAGGACATCATCGCTGCCGATGGTCCGTCCGACGAGCTCAAGGCCGCCGGCCAGGCTTGGATCGACTCCGTCAACGACGCCGAGGCCTCCAAGACCGCTGCCGCTGCCTACGTTGCCGAGCTCGAGAAGTGCGGCTGCGACGCTTCCAAGGCGATCCTCGCTGACAAGGCTTACCTCACCAAGAAGTCCTTCTGGATCTTCGGCGGCGACGGCTGGGCCTACGACATCGGCTTCGGTGGCCTGGACCACGTCCTGGCTTCCGGCCACAATGTCAACGTCTTCGTCTTCGACACCGAGGTTTACTCCAACACCGGCGGTCAGGCCTCCAAGGCCTCGAACCTGGGCCAGGTCGCTCAGTTCGCCGCTGCCGGTAAGGTGACCAAGAAGAAGTCCCTGGCCGAGATTGCCATGAGCTACGGCTACGTCTACGTGGCGCAGGTCGCCATGGGCGCCAACCCGGCTCAGACCCTCAAGGCTATCCACGAGGCCGAGGCCTACGACGGCCCGTCCCTCATCATCGGCTACAGCCCCTGCGAGATGCACTCCATCAAGAAGGGCGGCATGCAGAACTGCCAGGCCGAGATGAAGAAGGCTGTCGAGTGCGGTTACTGGAACCTCTTCCGCTTCAACCCCGAGGCTGCTGCCGGCAAGAAGTTCTCGCTCGATTCCAAGGAGCCCGCGGGCGGTTATCAGGAGTTCCTGATGAACGAGGCCCGTTACGCTTCGCTGACGCGTTCCTTCCCCGAGCGCGCCGAGGAGCTCTTCAAGGAGAACGAGCAGGCCGCTATGGACCGCTACGCTCACCTGCTGAAGCTCAAGACGGTGTACAACGAGGCCTAGGTCTCTCACCGCAGGATCTGAGGGCTGACCTTCGCGGACGTCCTCGGACATGAAAGAACCCCCGCTGCGCACTACGTGCGGCGGGGGTTCTTTCGTCCTGCGGGGTGTCCGCGAAGGTCAGCCCTCAGATCCTGCTACGACTACGTCCTCGGATTGTGGGGCTGGATGAAGGACGTGGCTGATGGGGTGCCTTGTCCCGGTCGCTGTTTCGCGGCTTTGCCGCGAAAGGCGCGTCACTTTGGGTATGGAGGGGGACTTGGTTGTTGCTGCCCTCTATGCTCTTACTGTTTCGGTGGCTTTGAGACCTCAGTGAAACTCGCTATTTGCCAATTTTTGTACTATTTAGGTCATTACTATCTGCCAATTTTTGTACTATTACTTGTAATTCTATCTGCCAATTTTTGTCATTTAGGGGTTTTAATGCTACGCCGCAAGGTTACTGATAGGCTTTTGAGCTGGAAGAATAACTCCAATAAGGCGTTGCTTGTTACTGGCGCACGTCAGATTGGCAAGAGTTATGCGATTCGCGCGTTTGGAAAGGGCAACTACGCTTCGTATTTTGAGGTCAATTTGCTACTCGATGCCGAGGCAAGGGATGTGCTAATTGACGCTAAGAACGCCGTTGACTTTATCAACCGTGTAGCCCTTCTTGCGGACGCGCCGCTTGTTGAGGGGGATACGCTTGTCTTTGTCGATGAGATTCAGGAGTATCCGCAGATTGTCACACTTATGAAGGCGTTGGTCGAAGACGGGCGCTTTAGCTATGTATTCTCGGGGTCTATGCTTGGGACCGAGTTTAAGGGGATCTCTTCTTTCCCGGTGGGGTATGTCGAGCACGTTGTTATGCGACCGATGGATTTTGAAGAGTTTTGTTGGGCAAATGGCGTCAGCGAGAATGTGCTTGCAGACATTCGCAACTGCCTTGTCGAGAGACGTCCCGTCGAAAACTACATTCATGAGGCAATGCTCAAAAACTATAGAGCTTATATCGTTTGCGGTGGCATGCCGGAGGTCGTTCAGAACTATATCGATTCGGGTTATTCGCTCGTGAGAACGCGTGAGCTTCAAATTCAGCTGGTCGATCAGTACAAAAGCGATATCTCTAAATATACATCGACTCGAGCGTTTAACGTTCGCTCGATTTTCGAACAAATTCCCGTTCAGCTTGAAGCAGAGTCCCATCGCTTTGTTGTTTCGTCTCTGGGCGAGGGAGCGCGCCTTAAAAAATATGAGCAGGATTTCCTATGGCTGGTGAGCGCGGGCGTTGGATTGATGGTCGCCCAGGTAACGGAGCCTCGGAGCCCCCTCAAGAGGACGGAGAAGGCGACAGCCTTCAAGCTGTACGAGTCCGATACGGGTATGCTCGCATCGCGGTATCCCGGCAGCACGGCACGAGCTGTCTATCTTGATATGAAAACTCCCAACCTCGGCGGTCTCTACGAGAACGTGGTCGCTCAGGAGCTTGTCGCCCTTGGGGCTGATGCATGGTACTACCAGACGCGTGAGGTCGGTGAAGTTGACTTTGTGATCGAAGGCGCCCGCGGGCATGTTGTCCCGATCGAGGTCAAATCGGGCAAGAAAGTTCGAGCGCATGCGGCTCTCGATCGCCTAATGAGTGTAGACGAGTACAAAATTCCCGAGGCTGTTGTGCTAAGCCACGAGAATCTCGGCAAAGAGGGCAAGATCCTGTACGTCCCTATCTATATGACATTCTGTCTCGATGAGTTTATAGAAAAGGATGACCCCGACAACGATTTCTCGTTTGCACCCATATCTCTCTAGGCTATCTGAGTCCGCAATCCAGCCCTTACTGTTTCGCGGCTATGCCGCGAAAGGCGCGTCACTTTGCGAAAGGGCTGGGGTCGCTGCTGCATGCGTCTCCAGCCCTCTGATTGCTACTTTGGGTCCCGCGATGGGGTGTTGTTGGTGTTGCTAGTTCGGCTTACCTTGTCTCGCCGGTTTCGGTGCGTAGGCGGTGGCCGTGGACCAGGTCGCTGATGGCCGGCCAGGGAATCTGGCGATCGACCCAAAATTGCAGCTGGACCAGGTAGCGCTCGGTGGCGCGGGTGAGGGCTGCGAACTGGTCGTGGGACTCGACTTGGGCGTAGAGGTCGCGGCTGTGGGCGAGGATTGCCGTGGTGTCGTCCATTTTGCCGGTGACGTCGAAGGCGCCCGAGAACCAGGCGCACAGGCGGGCGGCGCTGTTGTTGAGGGTGGCCAGGTCGGCGGTGCCGTCGTCGGCGTTTTCGGTTGCCTGGGCTCGCAGGAGGGAGAGGGCGTCGGCGGCGTTCATGCAGTAGCCGACGGTGAAGTTCCAGACGGCGAACTCGCGGCCGGTGTCGAGTTTGCGGCGGCGCATGTAGTCGATGTCGCGCGGCTCCTCGAGCATCATTTGGTCGGCGAGGGCTTCAAGCGAAGTGGTGTACTCGGCAAGGTCGAGTGTGAGCAGGGTGTTGATATCCATCATGGCTAGGCCTCCGCTTCGATCTCGACGATTTCGTTTTTGATGTACATGCCCTGGTTGTCCCAGACGTTGCGGCAGGCGGCGGCAAAGCGCTCGCGGTCGGCCTCGCAGATGCGGGCGAACATGTCGCAGGTGCCAAAGGGCTCGCACACGTCAAAGAAGATGCAGATCGACGACCAACCGCCATACCAGCTCACCGCGCCGGCGGGCTCGTGAAAGACGGGGTTCTCGATGTGCTCGTAGTTGGCGATGGGGCCCGATACGGGATAGGTTACCTCGGTATCGCAGACCTTGGCCGAAAAGATGCGAGACTCCACGGGACAGGACGCCTCGAATAGCTTGCATGTCTCGGGTGCTTCGTCCCAAAGCATGTCAGCGAGAAACGTCTCGTCATTCAGCGTGATCTTGAGCTTTTTTGTCATAGGTAGGACCTCCTCAATCCGTCGCTCAAGGGGCTCGCTGGCGGATAAAGGAGAAGACAGCCACGGGGTCGCCGAACCCAAACTTCACGACAGATAGCTGTCGCCCCAGCCCGTGCTGCATGCGGCTAAAGTACCATGCCACAGACGCGAAAACAATATCTATGTTCGAATTATTGGATGCATTGGCAAAACGCAGTTCGCTCGCGATCGCTTGCCGCAAGGCGAAGAGCGATTGGTTATTCCTTATGCTGGATGAAAAGCGCTATGTTATTGCAGGGGTGCATACTCATCCTATAAGTGCATAGAATCTCGTATAGTGCGAGTAAGATTTTGCGCTGTCTGTTTTGTGTTTAGCAAAGATATAGTTTGCATAATCCCGCCTAATCCTTGCTCCATTTAAATAAAGTCGCACGTAAATGGCATAAACATATCTGAGCTGGGGTTCTGTACGCTGAGCGGATAAAAACGACCGTTCACCGTTCAGCTATTTTCAAAATGAATAAAATGAGCGATAAAGAGAATATAAACCTTAATAAACTCGCGTATCGCACGGGCGCGGGTTATTAATGGGTTGTAGGCCTTTTACAGAAAGGATTCCAGCAATGTCTAAGCCTCTTGGCAAGCCCGATCGTATCGTCGTCGCCCTTGGCGGCAACGCCCTCGGCAACAACCCCGTCGAGCAGATCGAGGCCGTGAGCAACACCGCCCACGCCCTCCTCGGCCTCATCGAGCAGGGTAACGAGATCATCATCACCCACGGCAACGGCCCGCAGGTCGGCATGATCCAGAACGCCTTCGCCGCCGCCCACGACGCCATCGGCACCCCCGAGATGCCGCTGCCCGAGTGCGGCGCCATGTCCCAGGGCTACATCGGCTATCACCTGCAGCAGGGCATCGGCCGCGAGATGCACAAGCGCTACAAGCGCTGGCACGCCGCCACCGTCGTCACCCAGATCGAGTGCGACCCGGACGATCCCGCGTTCAAGAACCCGACCAAGCCGATCGGCCCCTTCTACACCGAGGAGCAGGCCAAGGAGTTCATGGCCGAGGATCCCTCCAAGGTCTTCGTCGAGGATTCCGGCCGCGGCTGGCGTCGCGTCGTCGCTTCCCCCGATCCCAAGAAGATCGTCGAGGCCGACTCCATCCTCAACCTGCTCGACAACGAGTTCATCGTCATCGCCTGCGGTGGCGGCGGCATCCCCGTCGTCCGCGACTACGAGAACAAGGGCTGCTACAAGGGCGTTCCCGCCGTCATCGACAAGGACCTGGGCGGCGAGCTGCTGGCCGAGGACTGCGACGCCGACGTTCTGTTCCTGCTGACCGCCGTCGAGCACGTCGCCATCAACTTCGGCAAGCCCAACCAGGAGGAGCTCGAGGACATCACCGCCGACGAGGCCGAGCGCTTGGCCGACGAGGGTCAGTTCGGCAAGGGTTCCATGGAGCCCAAGGTCCGCGCCGCCATCAAGTTCGCCCGCTCCCGCAAGGGCCGCACCTGCATCATCGGCGCCCTGGACAAGGCCGCCGAGACCATGGCCGGTCTCTCCGGTACCCGCATCCACGAGTAGTCTCTACTCTGTTGCCTCTCTCGTGGGCGCCAGGCAAAGCGCCCACAAACTAGCCTCTCTTCATGAGCCCCGCGGTCCGCTCCGACCGCGGGGCTTTTGCTATTCACCTGGTCCCCGATGACTCAAATCACGAGAGTGGATAATCTCCCACTTTTAGCCCCCAGGCAGGCCAAAAACGGGAGATTATCCACTCTCATTCTGCGGCCACTCATTGGGGACAGACTTAAATGAGTGGAACTGGTCATTTAAGTCTGTCCCCAACGACTAGTAGTAGGCCCACATGGCTTCGACTTCGTTAAGGACCTCTACGACGCCCCAGCGGCGGGCGCTGCGACTGGCCGAGTTGGGGTCGAAGACTTGAATCTGGTCGGCGTCGTCAATACCGTAAAGCACAATGTAGTGGCCCACGTTGGTAAAGGTGCCCGGCCGAACAGCGGCGATGACGGGCGCTCCCGAACGCAGCGCCTGAGTCATCGAGTCGCGATCGTTATGGAGCTCCGTTCCGTTAAGTCCCAGCTGCCACGCGCCGCTCGTCATAAACGACCATTCGGTTGCACCGGTGGGGGCGTAATTGCCCGCCTCGGAAAGCGCGCACATATCGACGGGGGTCATATCGGTGCGTCCCGTTTTAAAGATATAGACCATGGTGAGGCATGTAGGCCCGCAGGCATTTTGGCGGATGGTGCCGCCGGCGTAAGGCAGCTCCGACCACGCAGGGTCGATCTGATAGATATGGGGCATCGTGCCGGCTTGCCATTGCGAGCGCGGGGTCGAAAAGGCAAAAGAATAACCGGGCGCGACGGGGGCCTTGAGCAGCTTGTCCTCGGCGGTGGGCTCGAGACCGGCCGAGCCGTGGGACATACAGGAGCTCATAAGCACAAAGACCAGACAGGTGAGGATAGAGCACAGCGCGAGGCGAAGCCGACGAGCCGGCAGGGCGGGGGCATTCACGTACGATGTCGAGCGGTAGGGCCTGCCGTCGCGTTCGCCTTGGGGATGCGAAAAGAAGCGGTTGATATGGATGCCGGGCTGACGTGCGCCGTTGCGGCGCAGTTGAGGAACCTCGGCCTGACGTTGTCGAGTGCGCGCGCCCAAGCGGCTATCTTGCTGTGCGCTTGTGCCCGTGCTAAGACGGCCACTCTGCCGTGTTCTGCTTGTCTGCCGCCGAGACGACGGCCTGGGTTGCTCTTGAGGGCGTTGCGGATTGCTGCTCGTGGCACTTCTGGGCGTCGGCGTGGTACGGCCAGCAAGGCGAACGCTTTGTCGCCGTTGATCACCGTCGTTGTTTCCGTATGCCATTCGTACCGCCTTGTCTCATGTATAACCTGTCTATCCTACAAAAAAGATGTGCAACAAATGGGTCTGCGCGTCAAAAGCTCGGTAAACGGTACGAAAGGCGCGAAACGCACGGCCTCAAAAACATCTCTCTATGCGTCCGATGAGCGTACGCCCGTCGGATGGGCGGCAACAATGAGCGACAAACCGTGCCGTTCGTCCCAAAAACGGCGCCGCTCGTTTTGCAGTTCTGCCTTCGGTCGAGCCACAAGCGGCGCTGCTGTGCCAAGGCCGTATCTTAAAGCCACGAAATAAAAGCGCGCGGCAAAACAGACCGCGCAAGGGGTGACGCCAAAGAGGCGTCAATAAGGAAAGGAGGGGAACAATGGCGGACAAGAACGCAGAAGTTGCAGTCGAAGGTAACGGTGGCATGAAGAAAACGCTTTCGCTCTGGAACTTCTTCACCATCGGTTTCGGTGCCATCATCGGTACCGGTTGGGTTCTGCAGGTCGGCGACTGGATGGTCGTGGGCGGCGGTCCCGTTCCCGCTATGATCGCATTCCTCTTGGGTGCAATCTTCCTCGTGCCCGTCGGAGCTGTTTTCGGTGAGCTCACGGCTGCTATCCCCATCTCGGGCGGCATCGTCGAGTATGTCGATCGTAGCTTTGGCCGTACGCTGAGCTACATCACCGGCTGGCTCCTGGCCCTGGGCAACGGCATCCTGTGCCCGTGGGAGGCAATCGCCATCTCGACTCTCGTGTCCGAGATGTTCGGCAGCCTGCCCGGTCTTGAGTGGCTGCGCGCCGTCAAGCTCTACACCATCCTGGGTGCCGACGTTTACCTGTTCCCGACGCTGATCGCGCTCGGCTTTGCGGCCTACGTCATCTTCCTCAATTTCCGCGGTGCCAGCTCGGCCGCCAAGCTCCAGGCCTTCCTGACCAAGGCTCTGCTCTGCGGCATGCTGCTCGCCATGGGTGTCTCGCTGTTCACCGGTTCGCCGGAACACGCCATGCCCGTGTTCTCCCAGGTCACCGGTGCTGGCGGCGGCAAGCCCGCTACCGAGGGCACCAGCCTGTTCGCCGGCATCGTGTCGGTCCTGGTTCTGACCCCGTTCTTCTACGCCGGCTTCGATACCATTCCTCAGCAGGCTGAGGAAGCAGCCGAGGGCCTCAACTGGAACAAGTTCGGTAAGATCATCTCCCTGGCCCTGCTGGCCGCCGGCGGCTTCTACATGGTCTGCATCTACTCGTTCGGCACCATCCTCGACTGGCATGAGTTCGTTAAGAGCCCGGTTCCCGCACTCGCCTGCCTCAAGGGCATCAACATGCTCCTGTACTTGGCCATGCTCGTCATCGCCACGCTTGGACCCATGGGCCCGATGAACTCCTTCTACGGCGCCACGAGCCGCATCATGCTCGCCATGGGCCGTAAGGGCCAGCTGCCCGAGAAGTTCGCCGAGGTCGATCCCAGCTCCGGCGCTCCCAAGCTCGCCTGCGTCGTTCTGGCCGTCATCACCGTCGTCGGTCCGTTCCTGGGCAAGAACATGCTCATTCCTCTGACCAACGTGTCGGCTCTCGCCTTCATCTTCTCCTGCGGCATGGTCGCCCTCGCTTGCCTGCGCATGCGCTTTACCGAGCCCGACCTGCCTCGTCCCTACGAGGTGCCCGGCGGCAAGTTTGGCATCAGCCTCGCTGTTGCTGCCTGTGCCGTCATCATCGGCCTGCTCGTGATCCCGTTCTCTCCCGCCTCCCTCAACATGGTGGAGTGGAGCATCGTGATCGGCTGGTTGGCTATTGGCCTGGCCCTCATGACTTTCACCAATTCCCGCAAAAAGTAACGCCTAGCCGGGGCGGATCGGGTGCGCGGAATCCTCTCTCCCGCGCACCGAACCCGGCACCACTTGGGTAGCTTTGTGAGGCCTTAACCCAACACGGCCTCGCCCACCATATGGATCCATAAGGAGGAACCATGTCCACTAAGTATGCAATCGTTGGCGGCAAGCTCATCGACGGTACCGGTGCCGAGCCGGTCGAGAACTCCCTCGTTCTCGTCGACGACAACGGCAAGATCGAGTACGCCGGCGCTATGCAGGACCTTCCCGAGGGCGTTGAGGTTATCGACGCCGCCGGCAAGACTGTCCTTCCCGGCCTGATCGACACCCACCTGCACTTCTCGGGCAACCTGACCGACGATGACACCGATTGGGTTATGCAGCCGCTCCTCGAGAAGCAGGCCGTCGCCGTCAAGCAGGCCTACGACTGCCTCACCCACGGCCTCACCACCGTCTGCGAGATCGGCCGCTTTGGTATCCAGATCCGTGACTGCATCGACAAGGGCGTCTTTAAGGGCCCGCGCGTTCTGGCCACCGGCCTGGGCTTCTGCCGCGTTGCCGGTCACGGCGACTCTCACCACTGCACCCAGGAGCTCAACAAGGAATCCCATCCCTGGGGCGACCAGGTCGACGGTCCTTGGGATCTGCGCAAGGCCGTCCGCCGTCGCCTGCGCGAGAACCCCGATGCCATCAAGATCTGGGCTACCGGTGGTGGCATCTGGCGCTGGGACTCCGGTCGCGACCAGCACTATTGCTCCGAGGAGATCCAGGCCGTGGTCGAAGAGGCAAAGATGGTCGGCATCCCCGTGTGGAGCCACTGCTACAACAACCACGCCGCTGCCTACGATTCCGTTCGCTTTGGCTGCGAGCAGCTGATCCACGGCTTCGATATCGATGAGCGCACCATGGACCTCATGGCCGAGCAAGGCACCTTCTTCACCCCGACGATCGCCTTCCTGCCCACCTGGTACGCCACCTATCCGCCCGTCTACGTCCCCGAGCTGCACGACAAGTACGAGGGCACCCTGGTCGAGAAGGAGCTGCAGCGCAACTACGACTGCCTGCGCGAGGCCAAGAAGCGCGGCGTCGTCATGACGATCGGCTCCGACTCCTTCTCCTTCGTCACCCCGTACGGTACCTGCTCCATCGAGGAGATGTACGAGTTCGTCGACAAGATTGGCTTCACCCCGGTCGAGACCATCACCTGCGCCACCCTCAACGGTGCCAAGATGTGCCACATCGAGGACGAGACCGGTTCCATCGAGGCCGGCAAGTGCGCCGACCTGCTGGTCGTCAACGGTGACGTCGCCGCCGACATCCGCGTGCTTAACACCGACAACATGGACGTCATCATGAAGGACGGCTGGATCGTCGAGGCTGGCACCTTTGGCGAGGCCAACAAATACAGCGCCTAAACTACCGTTCATCGACGACTGGATGTAAAACACAGTATTTGATTGCATAATGCAATGGAGAGGGTCGCTTGCGGCCCTCTTTATTGCTATGGGTGCGATAGAAAAAAGGGGATGACGGTGGATTTAAACAGGCTGATTCTGGGCAAGAGCTACAACTCTACCAAGGTCTTTCGAACGGCCCAGCATGTGGTTCAGGCCATCCTGCTCGGTGTTGTCGTTCCGGCGCTTATCCTGCTGCTTATCTGGGATTTAACCGATAATCCCAATCCCGTTCCGGGTGTTGTCGTTATTGCTGGCCTGGTCATGCTGTGCTTCTTTTTCTCGTATGTCTTTGTGGTCCCCGACGACCTCACATCGAGCGCAACCGACCGTACGCTTGCCATCGCATCAAAAATATTCGCCTACACGTCGCGCGGCCTTACGTCCGAAGCGGCCCTGGGCGCCTCTAAAATTATCCTGTCCGAGACCATCGCCTCTGCCATCTGCTTTACCGATGGCAGACAGGTGTTGGCAAGCTGGGGCGAGGACTCGGCAAAGTGCCCTGCCGGCACCCCGGTCGTGCTCAAGACCACGCTCAACGTGATCGAGTCCGGCGAACAGAGTGTATTTTCGCGTGACGCCTCCAATGAGACGGGCGGCTATTTTCCCCGTCTGCGCGCCGGCATTGTCGCGCCGCTAACCGTGCGCGGGCATTGCGTGGGCACGCTCGAGCTGTATTACCCCCGCCTGAGCAGCATCGATATGCGCCAGACGGCGTTGGCCTCGGGCTTTGCCGATCTCATTTCCACGCAGCTCGCCAGCTTTGAGCTCGAGCGTCAGGACGAGCTCACGGCCCGCGTTGAGCTTCGCGCCCTGCAGTCGCAGGTCGACCCGCATTTTCTATTCAATACCATCAGCACCATCGTGTCGCTCGTTCGAACCGAGCCCGACAAGGCGCGATCGCTGCTCATCGATTTTTCCAATTACTATCGTCAGACGCTTTCTGACTCCGATACGCTCACCACGCTCGAGCACGAGGTGGAACAGGGCACTCGTTATATCAATCTTATGCAGGCCCGGTATGGCGACGGCCGTCTGCGCGTCTCGGTCGACATCGACTTTGAGGTGCGCGACAGCCTGGTACCGCCGTTTATCTTGCAGCCGCTGCTCGAAAACTGTATCAAGCACGCACAGCGCGAGACCGAGCCGCTTTCTATTCATGTAAGGGCTTTCGAGACCGATGACGGTTTGGAGATCATCGTTGAAGACGACGGCATCGGTATGAGCGAAGAAGTCTGCGCGCATCTGTTTGAGCAGCATCGCCGAGAGGAGCCCGAGAGCATTACCGCCGACGGCTCCATCAAGCGAGGTTGCGGCCTGGCGCTCTTCAACGTGCTTCAGCGCATCCATTTCTTTTACGGAGAAGATTCTGGCATGCGCGTGAAGTCCCAGGAGGGTGTGGGAACGCAGGTCATCGTTGAGCTGAACGGCGAGCCGCATGAGCCGGCGCCGCTGACGGTGTAGCACGCGGTTGGATTGAGAAAAAAGAGGGGAAGCGCACATGTCCGAAGGCTGGAACATCTTGGTGGTTGATGACGAGCCTCCTATTAGGGCTGAGCTACGCTATCTGTTGGAAAAGGATACGCGTGTGGGTCAGATTGCCGAGGCGGGCAATGTCACCGAAGCCGTGGAGTCAATTCTGTCGAACAAGCCCGACGTGCTGTTTTTGGATATCACGATGCCCGGCCGCTCGGGAATCGAGCTTGCCGAGACGCTGCAGAACCTAAAGACGCCGCCGGTCGTGGTGTTTGTGACGGCATTTGCCGAGTATGCGGCCGATGCCTATAACCTCGACGCTGTCGATTACGTCGTCAAACCGGTCGAGGATGCCCGCCTGTCAAAGGCGCTCGACAAGATTGAGACTGCCCTGGGTGCTCGCCGTGTCGTCCATGCTCCGCGCCAGCCCTTGCGCCTGACGGTGGATCGCGGGGGCAAAAAGGTGTTCATTCCCGTGGCGGATGTCTGCTACTTTGAGGCGCGCGCCGACTTTTGCAATGCGGTCTGTGCCGAGGGGACGTATCTGATCAATGAGTCGATTTCTTCGCTCGAGCGACGCCTGGCCCCCGAGGGCTTTATCCGTGTCCACCGCAGCTACCTGGTCAATTTGGAAGACGTGCACAACGTTGAGATCGGATCCACGGGCCTGATGGAGCTCAGGCTCGACCGTGTGAGCTCGACGGTGCCTGTGTCCCGTCGTCGCGCTGCCGAGGTTAAGGCGCACCTGGGGCTTGCGTAAGCGGTCTGCACGCCATCGTTTGCCACCGCAGGTTTGGCGTGACCGTGCGATGGGCATAATGGGTGACATCGAATGAAATCGAAAGGAACAATATGCCCGCGCTCATTACGCATCATCTGTTTGGCGAGGAAAGCATCGACCGTCTTCCTCAGGGCGTTATTACGTCCGACGAGGAGCGCATCGCCTTTATCCTGGGAAACCAAGGTCCCGACCCGTTTTTCTTTCACATTCTGACACCGCGGGTTTCCGACTGTACGCTGCTGGCGCAGGTCATGCATCGCTCGCGCATGTCTCGCCAGTTCGCGTGCCTGCGCGACGGCGTGTCGCATCTGCTGCCGCGCGACGCCAGCTTGGGTCGCGCCTTTGCGCTGGGTCTGCTGTCTCATTACGTGCTCGACCGCAACGCCCACCCCTTTGTCTATGAGCAGCAGTTTGGCATCGTGGAGTCCGATTCAGAGCTTGAGGATTCGAGCAGTCAGGTCCATGCCGTGCTCGAAAGCGATCTGGACGTGCTGATGCTGCAGCTCAAGCGCGATGGGGCCACGGTCGAGGATTATCCGCCGGCGGGCGAGATCGTCACCACCGACCGCATCAATCGCGTGGCCGGCGTGCTGATGAGCTACGTCGCCGGGCGCGTGTACGGCATCGACATCCCGGCGGGGGAGTACGCCGGCGCCGTAGCCGACATGCAGCTGCTCTACCGCACTATTGAGCCGGCCGGTTCGGCCAAGACGCGTGCGATTGCCCTGCTCGAGGGCTTGGTGCACGATTATTCGCTGCTCGACGGCCTTGCGCACCGTGTGACGACCGAGCCGCCCGAGCGTACCGGCAACCTGGGCCACTTGGCATGGAAGAACCCCTTTACTGACGAGGTCTCGAACGAGAGTTTCCCCGAGGTTTTTGACCGCGCACTGCTCGATTACGAGTGCACGGTCGCCCGCTTTATCGAGACCGGCGATATGGAAGCCGTGACCAACCACGTCAATTACAGCGGTCGCGTGCTCGGCGCCGACGAAGAGTTCGACCGCGAGGAGTAGGGCTCGTGCGTGCCTCTTTGCCGAATCCTTACCGGCGCCTCTGGACAATTGGGGTACGATGAACTAACTGCATATCGGGCGAATACGAAGGGGCCCTGTCCATGAAATACACCAAGCTCGAGCGTAACTGGGTTATGTACGATGTGGGCAACTCGGCCCTCGTGCTGCTCAATACCTCGGTGGTGCCCATCTACTTTAACGCCATCAATACCGGTGCTTCCTCGGCAGACCTGGTGGTCGCTTGGGGCAACGCGCAGACGATTGCCTCGCTAGTCATTGCCATGCTCATGCCCATTCTGGGCGCGCTTGCCGATTACGCCGGCAACAAGATCAAGTTTTTCTTGGGCTTCTTCCTCACGGGCCTGGTCCTTTGCCTGGCGCAGGCTATCCCAATGTCCGCCATGGCATTTTTGACCGTGTACGTGCTGTGCACCATCGGCCTTAACTCTTCTATGACGTTCTACGACGCCATGCTGCCCGACATTACCACCGACGAGCGCATGGACGCCGTGTCCAGCTCGGGCTATGCCTGGGGCTACATCGGTTCCACCGTGCCGTTCATCATCTGCCTGGCGCTTATCATGGGTGGCCCCGCTCTTGGCGTCCCCACCATGCTGGCAACGCGTCTGTCGTTTATCATCACCGGTGCCTGGTGGCTCATCTTTACCATGCCGCTCATTCGCACCTATAAGCAAAAGTACGGTCGCGAGCGCGGTCCCCAGGACACCATCGGCCACATCGTGGGCGGCGTGTTCTCCGAGGTCGGGCACACTATGCGCGAGATCGCCCACAACAAGACCGTGCTGGTCTACATGATCGCGTTCTTCTTCTACATCGACGGTGTGCACACGGTCATCTCCATGGCAACCAGCTACGGCTCGGCTTTGGGTATCGATTCGACCCAGCTGGTGCTGGCTCTGCTCGTTACGCAGTTTGTGGCCTTCCCGTCCGCCATCATATACGGCAAGCTCGCCGGTCGCGTGGGCACACTCAATATGATCTTGGTGGCCGTCGCCGCCTACATGGGCATCGTGCTCTTTGCCGCGTTTTTCTTAAAGACTGCCTTTGAGTTCTGGGTGCTCGCCATTTTGGTCGGCTTGTTCCAGGGTGGCGTGCAGGCGCTCAGCCGCAGCTATTTTGGCCGCATCATCCCCAAGGAAAAGTCCAACGAGTACTACGGCTTCTTCGATATCTTTGGCCGTTACGCAAGCGTTATGGGCACCTTCCTGGTGTCGGTTGTCACCTCGCTGACCGGCAACCCGTCGCTGGGCGTCCTTTCTATTGGCGTTCTGCTGGTTGTTGGCTTTGTGCTGCTGGTCCGTCTGCCCCGCATGGCTCAGGCGGCGGCGTAAGGCAACCGGGCTCAGTACAGCAATTGTGCCTATCTGCAGTACTCTTTTGGAAGTAGCCGCATAAATCATTCTGACTTCCGAGCAATGTTTAGCCCAAGTGGGTATGATGGAATCAGCTAGGTCGCGGGGCGTCGCCTGTGTTTGGCGGCGCCCCGTTTTTGTGTTGCAAGGAGGGTAAAGGTATGAACGCCACGGTTGTGATCCCAACATATTGGGCGGGCGATGATACCCAAGCAAACGCTCCCGGCACCTACGATCACTCGACGTCGCTCAACGCCGCCAACCCGGAACTCGATCGATGCCTGACTTCACTCGAACAGGTGCGCGACATTCCGCGCATCATTCTCTTGGTGGTCTGTCCGGTTTCTGCCACGGCCGACGTATCCCATCGCGTGCACGAAATCGTTAATGCGCATCCTACACTTAAGGTCACCGTCGTTACCAATACGCAGGCTTCGCGTGTTGCCGACCGCGTGGCACAGATTGCGCCCAAAGGCTCGGGCGAGTGCGTGAGCCTGCGCGGCTACGGCGCCATCCGCAACATGGGTCTTGCCTGCGCGGCGGTGCTGGGGCACGACGCGGTTGTGTTTTTGGATGACGACGAGACCGTCATCGATGCCGACTTTATGAAGCGCGCGACCTATGCACTGGGCCAGCAGACGCGTCAGGGCCTGCCGATTTTAGTCAAGAGCGGATACTTTTACGATCGCGACGGGTCGCCGCTGGCTCCCACGGACAAAGCGGGCATTTGCCATCGCTGGTGGACCAAGCGTATCGAGTTCAATCGCTGGATGAAAAAGGCGCTCTCGGGCACCCGTATCTCGCGCTCCAATTACGTGTGCGGCGGCCTGATGGCCCTGCACGCCCGCGCCTTTACGCGCGTGGCCTTCGACCCGTTTATCACCCGCGGCGAGGATCTGGACTATCTGTTTAACATGCGCATGTTTGGCTATGACGTGTGGTTCGATAACGAGTGGACCGTGCGCCACCTGCCGCCCGAGTCCGAGAAGCGCTCGCCGCGCTTTATGCAGGACGTGTACCGTTGGTACTACGAGCGGGCCAAGCTGACGTTCGCTGCGCACCAAAAGGAGCTCATTCCGGTTACGGCCGCATCACTCATGCCCTATCCGGGTCCGTGGATCTCGCGCGAGCTCGACGACCGCGTGCGCAAGACCGCCATGGTTCGCAGCATGTTTACCCGCGAGCATGAGGGGTATCTGCGCATCTGGCGTCACGGTATTGACGAGGCCAAGACCTATGCCCGCCAAAACGCCGCAAGCTACCTGCGTTTTCAGAGTTTCTGGCCCAAGATCATGGACGAACTTTGGCGCGACGCACAACTGATTAGCATCCTGGAGGGGGCTGAATGATCGACCGCCGCGCCCAGCGCGATAATTCAATTTCAATCTTTCGCATCATCGCCGTTGTCTGTGCCGTTTGTGTGTTGGCGTACTTTATCTTTGCCCTGGCGACTGGCATTGAGCCGATTGCCACGGTGATCGCCTGTGCGCTGCTGTGCATCTTCCTGTGCATCTTTATCTATTTGACGCTCAATCCCGATTCGGTACGCTCCCAGTACACCGAGGAGACGCTCTCGGTTGCCTCGGCCATGCTCGAGGACATTAAGGGCGGCCTGACGCAGGAATCGGCGCTTTTGGTTTGCCGGCGTATCCTGCCCGAGACACGTGCCATGACCGTTGCCATCACCGATGAGAGCAACGTGCTGGCCTGCGCGGGCGAGTTCGAGGAAAAGCTGCTGCCCGATTCGCCCATCCACACGCTTGCCACGCGCTACGTCATTGAGCACGGCATCGTGCAGTCGTTCAACCGCGTGGTGGACGTGGTGGGTTCGGATGGTTCGCACAACCATGTCCCCGCCGGTATCATCGCGCCCATCAAGGTGGGCGACCGCACCGTCGGCACGCTCAAGTTCTACTACAAGACCCCGCGTGCCGTCGACCGTACCCAGTATGCGCTCGCCTCGGGTTTTGCCGAGATCCTGTCCACGCAGCTCGCCATCCACGAGCTCGAGGTGCAAAAGGAGCTCACGGCCCGTGCCGAGGTTCGTGCCCTGCAAGCGCAGATCAATCCGCACTTTCTGTTTAACACGCTCAACACCATCGCGTCGTTTACGCGCACCGATCCGCTGCGCGCCCGCGAGCTGCTGCGTGAGTTCTCGTCGTTCTACCGTGCCACGCTCGACAACTCGGGTTCCCTGATTCCGGTTTCGCGTGAGGTCGCCCAGACCAAGCGCTACCTTACCTTTGAGAAGGCGCGCTTTGGCGAGGACCGCGTACTGGCGACCTTCGATGTCTCCGAGGATGTCGAGGACACGTTGGTCCCGGCTTTTGTAATCCAGCCCATCGTCGAGAACGCCGTGCGGCATGGCATGGGCGATGACGATGCCCTGCGGATCGATGTGACCGTCCATCAAGACGGCGACGACGCAATCCTGATTGCCGTGGCCGACAACGGCGTGGGCATGGACGAGGGCACCGCCGCCAGGCTGTTTGATGAGCGCTCCGCCCGCCCCGATGCCAGTTCCCCGCAAGGCGGCGGCGCCGGTGTGGCCATGCACAATATTTCTGAGCGCATCCATCGCTTTTATGGACCGCACTCTTATACGCGCGTCGAATCGGCGCCGGGCAAGGGCACCAAAGTGCTCCTGCACCTTGATTTGTCAGAGAGCATCTTTGACATTCAAGAGTAAAATAAAAGGCTATGGGCTCAACGCCAAGCGGCGGATGCCCGGCGTAGTTTGTTGACGAAAGGTTTAATCCCTATGCTGCGTGCGATGATTGTGGATGATGAGGCCCCGGCCCGTTCGGAACTTCGCTTCTTGCTCGAGCAGACGGGCAAGATCGGCACGATCACTGAGGCGTCGAGCGTCCGCTCCGCCATTGAGATGTTGATGGAAAGCCGCGTCGATGTCGTATTTCTCGATATCTCGATGCCCGGTGCTTCTGGCCTGCAGCTTGCCGAGGCACTGCATAAGCTTAAGAATCCGCCGGCGATTGTGTTTGTGACCGCGTATAGCGATCATGCCGTCGAGGCGTTCGACGTAGATGCCGTCGATTACCTAATGAAGCCGGTTGAGGAGGCGCGCCTGGATCGCGCGATCGAGAAGGTCATGCAGCGCGCCAAGCCCGTCACGGACAGCAAAGCCACCATCGAGCGCATTCCGGTGGAAAAGGGCGGCCGTAAAGTCCTCATTCCCGTGGATGACATTCGCTTCATCATGGCCAAGGACGATTACTCCTGTATCTATACCGTCGATGATCGTTTTCTATCGACGACTTCGCTGGCGCAGTTCGAGGCCAAGCTTTGCGACTTTGGCTTCTTTCGCGTTCATCGCCGCTATATCGTCAACTTGGCGTGCGTCACGGATGTCGAGACGGTGCCCTCGGGCGCTATCCAACTGGGCATTACGGGCGTCGACGAACGCGTGCCGGTTTCGCGCCGCCGCGTTGTGCCGCTCAAGAAGGCCCTGAGCCTCTAGCACACTGGCCCCGCAGCCCTGTAGACCAATTGTCTGCGGAGCCGTGGGGCTTTTTGTATATACGTCGAATCGGTTTTGCAGAAGGGATCCCATGAACAGTGCAAGCGCCAAGCGCATCGACATCATCTCGGACACCCACGGCTATCTTTCGCCCGCGCTTCTGGACGAGCTCAAGGGCGCAGATCTAATCATCCACGCCGGAGACCTCACGTCAGAGATGGATTACGAGCATCTATGCACCATCGCCCCCGTGCGAGCGGTCCTAGGCAACAACGACTACTACCGCGACTACGGCCCGGATGTTGACCGTCTGGCCCTCTTTACCTACGAAGGCCTCAAATTCGCTGTAGCCCACTACCGCGAAGACCTTCCGGTGGGATCCGTAGACGTAGCCATCAACGGCCACACCCACGTAACCAAAGAAGCCCAAGTGGGCCGCTGCCTAGTCCTCAACCCGGGCAGCGCCAGCTACCCCAGAGGCACCCGAGGCCCCACCATGGCCAGAATGCTCGTAAAAGACGGCAAGATCCTAAGCACCAAGTTTATTGACTTGGACTAACCGCAACAAAAACGGGGGATGCAGATCGCATCTCCCGTTTTTCTTTGAGCCAAAGGCAGGGCTTCAGCGACAACCTTAGAAAACCCCGCCGAGGAGAACGGGGACCTCGAGCCGCGGAAGCGGCGAGGAACAACAACGACTCGAACAAAGTGACGGCAGGGAGGGTCTCCGGGGCCGGCTGGCGCGGGTTAAGTTTGTCGCGAGTTCCGCACGCAAAGGAAAGCACTTAATGTGCTTTC
>ERZ1035001.220-NODE-220-length-35096-cov-17.616078_pt1 | contig 35096 bp, 27 predicted proteins | sample MGYA00520685_ERZ1035001 | MGnify/ENA primary metagenome ERZ1035001 (study PRJEB33766, sample SAMN09781749) | gut metagenome | biome: gut microbiome | host: Homo sapiens | place: Madagascar | study: EMG produced TPA metagenomics assembly of the PRJNA485056 data... | reverse complement strand
ATAGCAGACCTCCTGCACATGGTCGCTGATCTCGATGATCTGCTGCTTCGTCAAGCGCTGGGCCTCGGGCACGACCTTATTCGCCTTCGTGATGGCCGAAATGATTTTGGTGATGTCAAAGACAGCCTCGCTGCCGTTGCGCTTGATGATCTTCATGGTGACTCCTCTTTTTATAATAGAATAAACAGATGCGGAACATGGTAATACGCACTGTATAAAATACGTATCTGTTGCCGGACTGTACAAAGCCCGTTTTGCGAGCAAGACTATAATACCGCAACCAGAGGGAAAAGTCAATGGATGAAACCACTAGATATTGTGTTATATGATATTCAAAGAACAAAATATTCCGTTTTCGTCGCCTCAACGTGCAAAAAGGATACTGCCAAAAATGAGGCGGAATTTTTAGTGATTTTGAGCGGTTCTACACAAAATGCCGCTGTATCGCAGAAAACGTGCCACTGCATTTTGTTTTCACGGTTGCATTATGTCGGTAAAGCTGGTATACTAGGTAAGGTTTTGGGGTGTGCCCCAAGCCCTTACACAAGATATGGGGATGCCCCACAGGAGAACTGCCATGAACTACGCCACCATCAAATATTGTGATATTGCCAACGGGGAAGGGGTGCGCACCAGCCTGTTTGTCTCGGGCTGCCGCCGCCATTGCCCCAACTGTTTCAACGCAGTGGCGTGGGATTTCAACTATGGTGCGCCCTTTACCGACGCGGTGAAGGAGCAAATCATCGAGAGCCTGGCCCCCGGCTACATCAACGGTCTGTCGCTGCTGGGCGGTGAACCGCTGGAGCCGGAAAACCAGCGTGCGCTGCTGCCCTTTATCAAAGAGGTAAAGGCCCGCTGCCCGGGTAAGACCATCTGGTGCTACACCGGCAACAATCTCGAACACGAGGTCTGGCAGCCCGGCTGCGGCCGCTGCGAGGTCACGGACGAGTTCCTACAATATATAGATGTGCTGGTGGACGGCGAATTTGTGCAGGACAAGTATGATATCAGCCTGCGGTTCCGCGGTTCGAGCAACCAGCGCATCATTGACATGAACAAGACCCGCGCGGCGGGAAAGATCGTCCTTTGGCAGGACGACCCGATTTTTGCGGATCACAAGATGTAACGGAGGCGGATGCGGGCAGATATGGAGTCCGCTCCTGCGAACCGCAAGGCCGAGGTGCAGGGGCCGCAGATATGCGGCCCACAGCCCTGCGGTAAGAAGCCGTCTGCCTTCCACGCGAGGGCCGGACATGCCCGGCCCCTACACCTCTGCCATATTTCAAAAATAGGAGCAATAATCATCTACTATGTCCACCCCCGCTAAATCCAAATCCATGACCGAAGGGCCATTGGCCAAACAAATTCTGCTGGTCAGTCTGCCGCTGGCCCTGTCTAACCTTTTACAAATTCTGTTCAACCTGTCCGATGTTGCCGTTGTGGGCCGCTTTGCAGGCTCCACGGCGCTGGGCGCAGTCGGCTCCACGGCAACGTTCGTCACGCTGTTCACCGGCTTTCTTATCGGCCTCAGCAACGGTATCAATGTGCTGGTGGCGCGGTTTTACGGCGCCAAGCACCCCAAGGACGTCAGCAAGACCGTCCATTCGGCGCTGCTGGTCAGCCTGGCGGCGGGTGTGCTGCTGCTGTTTATCGGTCTGGTCGGCTCGCCCGCGCTGCTGCGGCTGCTGAATACCAAAGAGGATCTGCTCCCCGGTGCCATTTTGTACCTGCGTGTCTACTTTTTGGGTATGCCCGCGCTGGCGCTCTATAACTTCGGCAACGCTGTGTTCAGCGCCATCGGCGATACCAAGAAGCCACTGACCTATCTTTCTATCGCAGGTGCGCTGAATATTGTGCTGAACCTGTTCTTCGTCATCGTCTGCAAGCTCGATGTCGCGGGTGTGGCGCTGGCCAGCACGATTGCCCAGTGCGTCTCGGCGGGGCTGATCCTGCACGCACTGACAAAAGTCCGGGACTGCTATGCGCTGGACTTTCACAAGATAAAATTAGACATTCCAACGACAAAACGTATTTTGCTGCTGGGGATTCCGGCAGGCTTCCAGAACGCGGTTTTCGCTATCGCCAACCTGTTTATCCAGGCGGGCGTCAACTCCTTCGACTCGCTGATGGTCAAGGGCAACTCGGCCGCCGCCAACGCGGATGCCCTGATTTATGACGCTATGGCGGCGTTTTACATGGCCTGCGCCAGCTTTATGAGCCAGAACTACGGTGCGGGCAAGCTGGACCGCGTAAAGAAAAGCTACTTCATCGCGCTGGCCTACTCCTTTGGGCTGGGCGCGGTGCTGGGCGGTGGGCTGCTGGTGTTCGGCCGCCAGTTCCTTGCGCTGTTCACCACCGAGAGTGCCGTCATCGACGCAGGCATGAAGCGCATCATGGTCATGGGCTGGGCCTACTGCATCTCGGCTTTCATGGACTGCACGATTGCCGCCTCCCGCGGGCTGGGCCGGACCATCGGCCCCACCGTTATCGTTATTCTGGGGTCCTGCGTATTCCGCGTGGCGTGGGTCTACACGATCTTCGCCCACTTCCACACGATTCCCTCGCTGTACCTGCTGTATCCCTGCTCCTGGGCGCTGACTGCCGCCGCAGAGATCGCCTATTTTGTCTTTGCTTACCGCCAGTCCATCCAGCGCTTGCAGCAGCGCGACGCCCTGGCGCGCCTGTAAGGGGAGGGGAGAGGTATGGACACCAAAGCCACCATTTCCGCCGCGCCAAAAGAACTGACCGACCGCCAACTCGTCAACACGCCCATCGGCCCGGTCTGCATGAGCCGCACCGAGTACGAGCTGTACCGGGCAGAACTGGAACTGCGCAAAGCCAAGGAAACGCAGCATTTATAACACGTCAGGCCCCCGGGCGTGCTGGCAGACAGCAGCGCCCGGGGGCCTTGTTTTTCAGTATATAGAAGCACCCCGCCCGCACATCACGAAAACCGTGACGTGCGGGCGGGGTGTTATGCTATGATTTTAAGCGCAGTCGCTCAAATTACAGCTGGGGGCCGGCAGAGACCAGAGCCTTGCCGTGCTCGTTGCCTTCGTACTTGGCGAAGTTCTTGATGAAGCGGCCAGCCAGATCCAGAGCCTTGGTCTCCCACTCGGAAGCATCCTTGTAGGTGTCGCGAGGATCGAGGATGGCGGGATCGACACCGGGCAGCTCGGTGGGAACCTCAAAGTCGAAGTGCGGGATCTTCTTGGTAGGGGCCTCGTTGATAGCGCCGCTCAGGATCGCGTCGATGATGCCGCGGGTATCCTTGATGGAGATGCGCTTGCCGGTGCCGTTCCAGCCGGTGTTGACCAGGTAAGCCTTAGCGCCGGACTTCTGCATCTTCTTGACCAGTTCCTCAGCGTACTTGGTGGGATGCAGCTCCAGGAAGGCCTGGCCGAAGCAGGCGGAGAAGGTCGGGGTGGGCTCGGTGATGCCGCGCTCGGTGCCGGCCAGCTTGGCGGTGAAGCCGGACAGGAAGTAGTACTGGGTCTGCTCGGGGGTCAGGATGCTGACCGGGGGCAGAACGCCGAACGCATCAGCAGACAGGAAGATGACGTTCTTGGCGGCAGGGGCAGAAGAAATCGGGCGAACGATGTTCTGAATGTGGTTGATGGGGTAGGACACACGGGTGTTCTCGGTGACGGACTTATCAGCGAAGTCGATCTTGCCCTCACCGTCGACGGTAACGTTCTCCAGCAGAGCGTTGCGCTTGATGGCGTTGTAGATATCAGGCTCAGAGTCCTTATCCAGGTTGATGACCTTGGCGTAGCAGCCGCCCTCGAAGTTGAAGACGCCGTTGTCGTCCCAGCCGTGCTCGTCGTCGCCGATCAGCAGGCGCTTCGGGTCGGTGGACAGAGTGGTCTTGCCGGTGCCGGACAGACCGAAGAAGATGGCAGTGTTCTTGCCCTCCTTATCGGTGTTGGCAGAGCAGTGCATGGAGGCCATGCCCTTCAGCGGCAGGAAGTAGTTCATCATGGAGAACATACCCTTCTTCATCTCGCCGCCGTACCAGGTGTTGATGATGACCTGCTCCTTGCTGGTGATGTTGAAGGCAACGCAGGTCTCGCTGTTCAGGCCCAGTTCCTTGTAGTTCTCGACCTTAGCCTTGGAGGCGTTGTAAACAACGAAGTCAGGCTCGAAGTTGGCCAGCTCCTCGGCGGTGGGCTTGATGAACATATTGGTGACAAAGTGTGCCTGCCAGGCCACTTCCACGATGAAGCGGATCGCCATGCGGGTATCCTTGTTTGCGCCGCAGAAAGCATCTACGACGAACAGGCGCTTGTTGCACAGCTCCTTCTTGGCAATGTCCTTAACGGCAGACCAGGTGGCCTCGGTCATGGGATGGTTGTCGTTCTTGTACTCGTCGCTGGTCCACCAAACGGTGTTCTTGGAGTTCTCGTCAACAACGATGTACTTGTCCTTGGGGGAACGGCCGGTGTAAACGCCGGTCATAACGTTGACAGCGCCCAGCTCGGTGACCTGGCCCTTCTCATAGCCGGTCAGCTCGGGTTTGGTCTCTTCCTCGAACAGCATCTCGTAAGAGGGGTTATGCACGATCTCGGTCGTGCCGGTAATGCCATACTTAGTCAAATTCAGATTTGCCATGTTTACATATACCTCTTTCTCTATACTTTTGGCTGAATGGGGCAACAGGGGTCTAAGTCAGCCTCCTAGTGCCCCATCCTGACATTTATTATACAAAGATTTTGCCGCAAAAGCAAGGCCAAATTCTTTCAAAGATTGTGACATTATTGTAAAATAGTTTGAATTTTAAAAAATACACATTGTAAGGCGGCGTCCCCGATGCCCCGCGGACTGTGCCGGGCGAGCGGAGCGAAGGGGGAGGGGCTTTTGCATTCCCTTTACCGCCGCTTTCCCCCAAAAATTCCCCTTTTTGTAAAAAATCCACAAGAATATTTATGTATATTCTGTGAAATTGCGAATAGCCTTATCCCCCGGGTGGTGAAATATGGGTATTCGTTGAAACTGTATTTGACAGTTTTGAAAAAATTAGGAGAAATTTAAATGAAAGACAACCGAACATCGGTCAAGCGCAGCCTGTTTGTCAGCGCCATTGCCCTGACGCTGACCGCTGCGCTGCTGATTGGGTCAACCTTTGCGTGGTTTACGAGCACGGCATCTACTGGTGTATCCAAAGTAGAAGCGGGCAAATTAACGGTCACTCTGCTAAACGGCAACAAAGAGTTAAGCAGTACAGATGTTCTGACTTGGCAAAAGGCCGAAGGTCAAACCGGTACAGCACTGTGGGAACCGGGTTGCACCTATAACCTTGAGCCTATCACAATTAAGAATACTGGTTCTTTGGCACTGAAATATAAAATTGTTATTACTGGCATCAAAGGCGACGCTGATTTAAACAAAGTTATTGATTGGACTGTTAATGATACCGAGCTTGATGCTGACCATCCGCTTGCTGTGGGGGCGAGCAACGAGCTGACGATTTCCGGCCATATGCAGGAAAACGCAGACGATAACTACCAAGGCAAGACCATTGATGGCATTTCTATTACAGTAGTTGCAACGCAGGATACTGTCGAGTATGACAGCAACGGCAATGACTATGATAAAGATGCTGAATATCCTATTTCAGTTACAACGGGAGACGAACTGCAGGCCATTGTGAACAAGGCAACAGCTCCTGTCAATATCGTGCTGACGAAAGACATTACGACCAACAACTTCGTCATCCCTGCGGATAAGGATGTAACCCTGGATTTGAATGGTCGCACTGTAAAGAATGATGAATCGCATACCATTCTGAATAAAGGCCATCTTACTCTGACAGATTCAAGCGCAGATAAAAGCGGTCAAATCATCTCCTGCAAGGCCGACACTGCAGCACTTCGCAACGGAGATAATGCAGTCTGTGTAGTCGAGAGCGGAACAATTTCTCGTGACGGGGCCAATGGAAATACATGGCACACTGTGGAAAACTTTGGTACCATGACCTTCAACGGCGGTAAAGTGATTGCTGATGACGGTAAATCATTTGCTATTGTCAACGGTTGGAATTATATAGATCCCGGCGAACAAAAAGCTACCATGACGATCAACAACATCGAAATGAAGGCCGGTCCAAACGGTTTTAAAAACTGCGCTGGTGGCACTCTGACAATGAACGATGGCACATTACATTGTACCGGTTACTGGGGATTGTCCAATGACTCAACCGGTGTTGCAACGATTAACGGCGGCAAAATCATTTCTGACAAATACATTGCCATTTCCGACGGCGGTGCAAAGATGGAGATCAACGGTGGTACATTTACCGGCCCTCAGGGAAGCCTTTATGTGCAGGATTATGCGCAGGATACAGTCGTAAAAGGCGGTAGCTATCAGAATGAGACAGTGGAGTTTATGCAGCGTTGTTGTCCTAAAGGCTATACAGCTAAGCTTCAAGGCGGTATGGTTGTCGTAAGCAAGGATTGATTATTGTATAAGTCCAAACCCCTTTCCAAGTCCTCTCACTCCTCGGAGTGAGAGGCAATCAAAGGGCATAGGCGAGGGCATATGTCTTTAGATTGCTATGATGCAAACGCGGAAAGTCTGCGTTTGCATTTACATCCTGATTTGCTTTTCTCATCTTATCCTTTCTAAATTTGCCGTCCCCTCCCCGGAGGGGCGGCAAGCAAGGGGCGCAAACTGTATCGTTTACGCCCTTTGCTTGCTGTAAATTACAACCTTAAAAGGATGCTTTTTATGTCAAATCCCAATCGCAAGACCCTGTTGCGGGCGCTCTGCCTGACGGCGGCGGGTTCGGCGCTGTTTGCATCGCTGTATGTGGGCAGTACGTCGGCCTATTTCACCAGCACCGCCACCGTGCAGGTCGCCGATATCCGGGCCACGGACACTTGGCCCAATAACCCCGGGCAATCTGACGACCCCGAGGCGGACGCCCCCATATTCCTCGACGAGGAAACCATAGCCCCCGACACCCTGTTGGCCGCCACGCCGTCCCCCACGGCAGAACCGACTGCCACGCCGGAACCTACGCCCACGGCTACGCCGGAACCTACCGCCGAGCCGACACCTACCCCGGCGGCCACCGCCGAACCGACACCGGAACCGACGGCTGAACCTACCCCGGAACCCACCGTGACCCCCGAGGCCACCGCCGCGCCCGAAACCAAACCCGCACAAAGTGAAAAAACCACCCAGGCTGATCCGGTCGCCTTTGCCGCACCCACCCGCACAGCCCACCGTGCCCCGCAAAAGCAGGCCACGCTGGAACTGTACCGCGGCAATGCCAGTGCGGCACAGGCCTTCGCCCTGCCCAATATGCTGCCCGGCGACACTGCCGAGAAAGAGTTCACCGTCAACGTCTCCCACCGGGGCAAGGTGACGCTCTACTTCTCCGCCGGGCCGGACGATGTTACCGCGCCCCTTGCGGGCGGCTTGCAGCTGACTGTGACCTGCAACAACACCCAGCTGTACAGCGGCACCTTTGCCGATGTGCCCGCCGTTTTGCCGGTGGATGTGCCCGGCACAGCCGCCGATACCACCGACGCCATGACCTACCGCGTCACCGTCGCCCTGCCGACCAGCGCGGACAACGAGTACCAGAACCTGACCATGACCGCCGATTTGAATTGGTGGGTGGACGAGCTTGCGCCTGCGCCGGGCACGGACCCGGCAGCGTCTGACAGCACCACCACGTCGGGCGGCGCCACCGGGCAGCTGACCGGCAAACCCGGTTTTGTAAAAGCGCTGACCGCAATGCCCCAGACCTCCGACAGCTTCCCGCTGGCGGTCGTGGTGGTCATTATGGCCGTTTCTGCCATTGCACTGGCCGCACTGGCCATTACCAAGCGAAAGGGGGATGACCATGAACGCAAGTGATCCCCGCGCTTACCGCCGCGCCGCGCTGCTGACGCTGCTGCTGGCCGCCGTGCTGGCGGTCGTGACCTGCGCTGTGGGCCTGACCCGGGTGCAGGTGCCCCAAAACCGCTTTACCACCGGCACTGTCGCCATTGACCTGAACGGCGGCAAGCCGATTTTGACCGAGGATGAATATTTGTTTGAGCCGGGCATGACGGTCAACAAAGATTTCACCCTGTCCAACACCGGCACGGCGGATGTGTACTATAAGCTCTATTTCCGCGACGTGAGCGGCGAGTTGGCCGATGTGCTGGAAGTGACGCTGACCGACGGCAGCGATGTTTTGTACACCGGCACGCTGGCCGGGCTGACCCGCAGCACCGCCGCCACGGCCCCCGCTGTGCTGGCCGTGGGCCAGGCCAGGACCCTGCAAGCGTCGTTCCACTGCCCGGAAAACACCGGCAACGCCGCCCAGCAGACCCGCATGAGCTTTGTGCTGTGCGCCGACGCTGTGCAGACCAAGAACAACCCGACCGGACTTTTTGATTGATAACACGAGGAATCTTTATGAAAAAAGCGGCGGACAAATTTGTCCGTATCTTTGCAGCAGTGCTGGCGGTTTTATCCGTCAGCATTTTGCTGTTTACTTTGGTATCCACCCTGTTTTTGAACCGCACGGATAAAGAGTGGTTCGGCTACAAGGCGTTCGTCGTCCTGTCCGATTCGATGTCGGCAACGGATTTCAGCGCGGGCGATTTGGTTTTTGTGCGCCATGTGGACCCCAGCACCCTGCAGCCGGGGGATATCATTGCTTTTACCAGCCGCAACGACAGCAACTACGGCGATACCGTCACCCACAAGATACGCGCCCTGACCACCACTGCCGACGGCGCACCGGGGTTTACCACCTACGGTACGACCACCGACACCGACGATGAAGCCGTTGTGCCGTACAGTGATGTGATTGGCCGGTATGCCGGGCATCTGCCGAAGGTGGGGCTGTTCTTTAACTTTTTGAAAACGACGCCCGGGTATCTGCTGTGTATCTTTTTGCCCTTTGCCCTGCTGATCCTATCGCAGGCGGTGCAGACGGTACGGCTGTTCAGGGCCTGCCGCCGCGAACAGGCCGGGGCCGGGGACAGCGATGCCTTTGCCCTGCCGGAGCCGCAGAGCGGGGCCGAGATCGCCGCACGGCTGGCGGCGGGGGAAGATGTCACCTTACAGGCCGACACCGCCTTTACCGACGACGACGGCCATTGCATAGACTGTGTGATCGCCCCCGGCAAGGCCGCCGCCCTGCACCTGAACGGCCACCGCCTGAAAGGCACGATACAGCTGGCCGACGGTGCGGCCCTGACAGTACATGGCAAAGGCATGATACAGGCTACCGCCCGCAGCCACAGCCGCGCAGGCTGCCCCATTTACGCCCGCGGGCAGGGCTGCCGCGTGGACCTGTACGGCGGCCGCTATCTGGGCGGTGCCGGGTCCTGTGCCGTCTGTGCGGCGGCGGGGCAGGTGATTTTGCACGGCGGCCTGTACGCCGTAAAGGGCGACAGCGCCGACCACCTGCTGTACAGCGTAGGGGATGGGGCCATCACCGTAGAGGGCGGGCGGTTTGTCGGGTTTGACCCTGCGGCCTGCCTTGCGCCCGGCAGAACCACGGCGGCGCAGGAAACGGACAAGGGCATTTTGTACGTAGTGAAAGAACTATAAAAAGCGAGGGACGCGCCGCAATAGGTGCGTCCCTCGCTTTCATATGAATTATGTAGGAATTATTTACGCATCCGAACGCGAATAGGCGTTCTTCATGCCGCTGCTCAGCTCAAACAGCACCTTGTTCAGCGCGTCGGTCGTCTCGGCCTTGGCCATGGCGGCAATTTCCTCGTTGGCCTTTTCGCGCAGGGCGGCGCGGGCGGTGGGGTCAGCCTCGGCGCGCTGGGCGTCGTCGTACCGGTTGATGAAGCCGTTGGACTTTGCGCCGACGCTCAGGGTGTAGCGCTCGATGTGGAACACCGACTTTGCGTAGGACGCATCGGCCATGGCGGCCAGCAGGCGGCTGGCCCAGTAGAAGTTGTCTGTGGAGACATCGCCGGTCGTGTTGGACAGATACTCCGGTGTCGTGTCCACGTTGGCGTAGAAGGGCAGCATCGTGTTGAAGGCGTTGGACGCAAAGGCCAGCCACTCCACGGCGCGGAAATCCTCCGGCACGTCGGGGCGCATCTGCAAAAGCGCCATAAAGTCGTTGCGGTTCACGCCGATGGGGCGGTAGATGCCCTTCTCGGCGGCTGCGGCAGCGTACGGGTCATAGGGCGTGCCCTGATAATGGGACGACAGCACGTACTTTACATCCTCGGGCGTGACCTTCTTCTCGGGCACCATGCACCAGGGCAGATCGTCGGAGCGCGGCGTAAAGTCGGCGTCGGGGCCGTCCCATACGAAGGTGTTGGGATTGAAATACCGCAGCATATACCACGCGCGGGGCGTGTTGTAGACGTGGTCGGCGTCGTCGTGGCTGCCGAAGGTATCCCGCGGGTTCAGCGCACCGTCCTGGGACAGGTCGAGGTGATACTTTTTGATAAAGTCACGCAGATCAGCCGAGCACATGAAGTCCTTCTGCTCGCCCAAAGCGTCGTCCAGGTCCAGCGCGTCCAGGCCCAGTTGGTTCGGCATGACGACATAGACATCGTCGGGTACGCGGCGGGCCATCCAATGGTGGCCGCCGATGGTCTCCAGCCACCAAATCTCGTCCACATCCTGGAAGGCAATGCCGTTCATCTCATAGGTGCCGTACTGTTCCAGCAGGCTGCCCAGGCGGCGGGCACCCTCGCGGGCGGTGCGCACGTAGGGCAGCACAAGGTAGACGATATCTTCCTCACCGATGCCGCCCTTGACCAGCGGGTCAGCGCCCAGCACGCGCGGGTTGGAGGTGATGGTCTCGGTCGCGGTCATGCCGACGTTGGCGGCGTTCACACCGCTGGCCGCCCACAGGCCCTTGCCCTCCACGGCGTTGGGCACGGCAGTCATCCGCAGGCCGTCGCCGGGCAGGGGGATCTCGACGCCCGAAATCACGGATTTGTAGACAGCCGGGTAGTCCTGCGGCTGGAACACGGTAAATTTTTTCGCGGTAAAATGGCCGGAGCCGGAATCGTCGTTGCGGGCGATCATCGTGGAGCCGTCATACGACGCATTTTTGCCGACCAGAATGGTAGTGCAAGCCATGTTTGAACATCTCCTTATGTATTATATAACCCTATTATAAACCTGTTTTCCCAAATTTCAATCACAATTCCTGTGCCACGCCCTGGGGGATAACGCCGGTCTGGTAGGCCTCCACCAGGGCGGTCAAATCGCGGATGAGCGCCTGCTTGCGGCCGCCCTCGTCAGTGTCGCGCACCAGGATACGCTGCGGTGCGGTGTAGATGTACTCGCTCTTGGACGTGATATCCTCGTCCTCGTGGATGGCCTTGTCAGTGTTTTCAAACGGCTGGTGGGTGCGAAGAATCAACCCGCGGGAATTGTAGACCAGTGTGTAGCCCGCAATGCCGGTGCGCTGGTGGTAGGCGCGGCAGAAGCCGCCGTCGATGATGATGAGCCGCCCGCCGCCCTTGATGGGGCTTTCACCTTCAATAGCGCGGACCGGCACATGGCCGTTGACGATATGGCTGCCCTCGCCTTCCAGGCCAAATTCGCGCAAAATATGTTCGGCGGTGCGCGGGTCGGCAATATGCTTGTAGTAGGGGTTCTTTACCTCAACGTGGGTGGCGGGGTCGGCAATGTACAGCCGTTCAAACGTCGTCATGGCGCTGCGGCCAAACAACGGCGATTTTGCCCCGCACCACAGATACCACAAAAAGTCCTGCCCAGCCAGCCGCGCAGGGCTGCCCTGCGGCGCACTGTAACCCTGGCGGGCGCGGCGGTCGCAGTAGTCGAACAGCGCCTTGCCGCTGCGGGCAACGCCCTCAAAGGTGATAGCCACAAACGCGCCGTTTTCGGTCATGGGCACAGCGCCGTGGTAGAGCAGATTGCCGTTGCACATTTTATAAAATGCGCCGTGAGCGTACAAAAATTGCACATGGCGCTGCAGACGCTCGCTCTCGGCAAAGCTGCGCACCAGCCCGGCAATGACCTTGCCCTCGTCGGCGGTCAGCACGGTGGGGTGCGCCGGATCCACGGTGGGGAAGTCGCAGTCCAGCAGGGGATAGGTCGTGCCAAAATAATCCACTGTGCCTGCGTCAAAGTCGATGTGATTTAAGAAGTCGCGGCCCTGCAAATCAAAATCCGGGTTGCGGGCAATGACCTGGGCTTCGAGCTTGAGCATCATGACGGTCACGGCTTTGTGCATCCGCGCGGCGGCGGTCAAATCACCCGCAGCGGTGCGCGGGTCTGCGTGGGGCAGCCAGCGCGACACATCGGAATCGGCGTAGGTATGCTGGGCAAAACGCTCGAGCTGCCGCAGGCTGATACCGTAGCCGCCCTCAAGGGTGTCGAGATTGTTGTAAGCCAGTGTCGTTTTCAGCACCGTCATGATGCAGAGCGGACTGCCCGCAGCCGCGCCCATCCAGACGACATCGTGGTTGCCCCACTGGATATCCACCTGGTGGTGGGCCATCAGGCTGTCCAGAATGCGGTCAGGGCGCGGGCCGCGGTCGAACAGGTCGCCCACGATGTGCAGGCGGTCAACGGCCAGCCGCTTGATGACCTCGCAGAAGCGAACAATATAGGCGTCGGCGCGGTCGTAGCGGATGATGCTCTCGATGATTTCGCCGTAATACTGGTCCTTGTCGTGGTCCTCAAAGTGGGCGTGAAGCAGTTCGTCGAGGATGTGGCCGCAATTCTGGGGCAGGCAGCGGCGCACATGGTCACGGGTGTGCTTGCTGGACACGAACCGGCACAGATCGATGAGCCGCAGCAGTGTCAGCCGATACCAGGCGTGCAGGTCTTTTTGGCGGGCTTTCAGCTCGGGCAATTTTTGATTGGGATAATAGACCAATGTTGCCAAATCGGCGCGTTCGTCGGCGGGGACGCCGGGGCCTAACACCGTGTCGATCTTTTCCCGGATGACGCCCGACGCGCTGTTTAAAATATGTACAAACGCCTCATGCTCGCCGTGCAGGTCGCTCATAAAATGCTCGGTGCCCTTGGGCAGACGCAGCAGTGCCTCAATGCGGATGATCTCGCTGGCCGCGGCGGCCACGGTCTGGTATTTCTGGGAAAGCAGGCGCAGATAGCGCAGATGCTCGTCGGAATATGGCACGGGCAGGACCTCCCTGTACTTTTATTTCATCTATATGGAATTATAACACACTTTTGGGCAAAGCAAAAGGGCCGCAGCCCTAAGAATTTAGGGTTGCGGCCCGGAAGAGTATGCCTTGCAGGGGGGCGATGCTCGCATCCGCCTCTATGGTGTCCCAGAGGATGAGCGATTACTCGATCTCAATCAATGTCTGCTTCGGCTCCAATTTCTTGGCGTCGGCCTTGGGCAGGTGCAGGCTCAGGATACCGTTCTCAAATTTGGCACTGATATCCTTGGGCTCCAGCTCCTTGCCGACGTAGAAGCTGCGGGCACAGCTGCCGGTGGCACGCTCCTGGCGAATGTAACGGCCCTCGTTATCCTTCTCGTCCAGTTCCTCATTGCGCTGGGCGCTGATGGTCAGGTAGCCGTTGTCAAGGTCGAGCTTGACATCCTCCTTCTTGAAGCCGGGCAGGTCGACAAACACATCGTAACTGTCCTTGTTCTCGCGGACGTCGGTCTTCATCACATTGGCGGCGCGTTTGCCAAACATACTGCGGGGTTCGGCAGCGCGCATTGCACGGTCAAAGTCATGCGCCCAGGCATCGCTGAACAAATCATCCATCAAACCATCATTGAACATATACGGAACCATCATCATAAGTCATTCCTCCAATTTTCATCGGCTGAACGTAGACTGTGCGTACAGTTGACTTTTGAATTAAGCTTTGTTGTTCCTTTGGGGTTCTGGTTCTTTCGTCCCTGTTCCCCTTGGAACGCCTCTATAATAGCACGGAGAATTAGCACTGTCAATAGTAGAGTGCTAATGTTTACAAGTTGTGTAATGATTGTTCATAAAATATGCAATAAGTTTTGAAATGCAGCGATAATACGTGATTTTGTGTAGCGATCAATATGCGCAGCCCCTGCACAAGTGTGTACATACCATATAAAACAAGAACATGCCCACCACCATTGCCAAATTTTCGTCTGTTTTTTTGTGCGGTTTGCGGATTGACACTTTTTGAATGCAACGGTATCCTTGAACTGCGCGCAACTATCATGCGCAACATTTTCAGCAAGGGAGGGAACGTGCGCACCATGGCGAATAACACTACACCCATGAAAATTGCAGAGATCGCAGACGCGCTCGGAATCTCGAAAACCACGGTATCACGTGCGCTTTCCGGCAAAGGACGCGTGGGGGAGGAGACCCGCGCCCGGGTGTTTGCCTACGCCGGGCTGACCGGGCGCGAGGTCGCGCCGCCCCGTCCGGTGACACAGGGCGCAACACATAATCTGTCACTCATCATCCCGAAACACTTCATCCGCCTGGATTTGCCTTTCCTGCGCAAATGTATGGGCGGCATCTGCGCCATGGCTGCGCAGCGCGGGTATGACCTGCTGCTCTGCTATGTCAGCGAGACCGACACCGACCAACTGGAACGCCAGCTGGCAAGCCATAAAGTTGATGGTGTCATCCTTTCCCGCACCATGTCGGATGACCCCTGCATCGACTTGTTGAAGCAGTACGGTGTGCCTTTTGTGGCCATCGGCCGCATCGACGACCCGGAGATTCCCCAGGCCGACAACGACCAGCTCGGTGCGGCGTGCGAAATGACCCGCGTGCTGCTGCAGCTGGGCACCCGGCGCATCGCCTACCTGGGCGGCAGCGGCACTTATACCGTCAACGCTGACCGGCTGCGTGGCTATCTGCGAGGTCTGGCCGAGTTCGGTGTGCAGGCCGACCAAACGCTGATCCGCACGGGATTGGAGAGCGACGAACAGCGCACCGACGCGCTGGAAGCTGTGCTGGAGCGCCGCCCCGACTGCCTGCTCTGCTGTGACGACCGGCTGGCCTTTGATGTTGTGCGGGAACTGCGGGCACGGCATATCCATGTGCCCCAGGACATCCGCGTGGCAAGCCTGTATGATAGTGAATTGCTCGTAGACATAACACCTTCTATCTCTGCAGTGCAGTTTGACGCCGAGCGCATCGGCTCCACTGCCTGCCGGATGCTGCTGGACATTCTGGCCGGGAAGGACGTGCCGAAGCGCCAGCTGCAAGGGTATCAGGTCATTTTACGGGATTCGACAAAGTGAATAGCGTTTATCATGCCGCCCCCGGAGGAATGCCTTCCGGGGCGGTTTTGCTATTCTGGCGGTGTCATGGTTTCCGGCTCTGCGCAACTTCCTATTTTATGACATCATCGAATCAAATTACAAAATAGTTACAGCAACGTCAGATTGCTGTACAAAGCAGTGAAAATTTGTCTAAAACAACCGTGCGCAGCCCAGAAGTTGCGCAAGTTGCGCACATTTTTCGTCGAATAAGCCGTTTTCAGTGGCAAAACAGCCAAAAACGCACTACGAAACACGTATAATCTGCACATTGACACCAAGCGGAAAATCCTGTATTCTAAAAAACGTAAGGCGGATGCGCAAACTAGTTGCGCAGCGCCGCCCAAGTTGTTCGTAAGAGAGTATTTTTTTAAAGAAGGAGAACACACTATGAAAAAGCAAATCAGCCTGGCTCTGGCCGGTGTAATGGCTTTGTCCCTCGCCGCTTGCGGCGGCTCTGCCAGCACCGCCACCTCCACTTCCGAAGCAGCTTCCACTGCTGAGTCCACCGAGGCTTCCAGCGCAGCTTCCACCGAGGCCGCTGCTGCCGGCGATGTCCTCGATCAGGCCGCTGCCGCTGCCTTCGCTCAGGACGTTACCTTGACCATGTGGGGCGCTGAAGAGGATCAGGATCTGCTGCGTGAGATCAGCGACAAGTTCATCGAGAAGTACGGCAACTACGGCGGCAAGATCACCATCAATCTGGGAAGTCAGTCCGAGTCCACGGCCAAGGATACCGTCCTGACCGACCCCACCGCCGCTGCTGATGTTTATGCTTTTGCCGATGACCAGCTGAACGAGTTGGTCAAGGCTGGCGCTCTGCAGGAAGTGCAGCTGAATGCGGACGATATCAAGAGCCGCAACACTCCCGCGTCTGTCGATGCTGCCACGGTCGATGGTAAGATCTATGCTTACCCCCTGACCGCTGACAACGGCTACTTCATGTTCTACGACAAGAGCTTCTTCACCGAGGACGACGTCAAGAGCCTTGACACGATGATGGACAAGGCAGCCGCCGCAGGCAAGAAAGTCTCTATGGACGTTGCGAACGGCTGGTACCTGTACAGCTTCTATGCTGGCGCCGGCCTGAACCTGGGCCTGGCTGATGACGGCGTGAATACCGTCTGCAACTGGAACGAGGCCCCGGGCGCTGACGTTACCCAGGCTGTCATTGATATCTGCAAGAACCCCGGCTTCATCGCCCTGAAGGACGAGGAGTTCACCGGTAAGCTGAAGGACGGCACTTTGGTTGCTGGCGTCAACGGCACCTGGCGTGCAAACGACGCTGCTGAAGTTTGGGGCGACAACTACGCTGCCTGCAAGCTGCCTACTTATACCTTGAACGGTGAGCAGGTCCAGATGGCCTCCTTCTCCGGCTACAAACTGATCGGTGTCAACCCCCACAGCGCTAACGTCGGTGCTGCTATGCTGCTGGCTGACTTCGTTACCAACGAAGAGAACGAGGAATTGCGCTTCAAGGAGCGCGCACAGGGCCCCTCCAACATCAACGCTCTGGCAGCCGCTTCTTCTCCGGCTCTGACCGCTGTTGTTGCCCAGTCCGAGTACGCTAACCTGCAGCGCGTTGGCGGCAACTTCTGGGCTTCCGCTGAGACCCTCGGCTCCATCTGCGTCAACGGCAACCCCGATGGCAAGGACACCCAGACTTTGGTCGATGACGCTGTCGCCGGTATCACCGCCCCTGTCACCCAGTAATCTCTGCTCCTATCTATAATAATAAAGAAATGATCTGATAAGACAGCCCGCTTGTGATAGAAAACGTCCGATGCAAGCGGGCTGTTTTATCCGTATGATTTATGAAGATCGTGTGAACGAAAGGGGACTTCGCTGTGGCTAAAACTGCAACGCGAGCCATGCCGGGCGAGAAGAACTTCTTCCAGACTTTTGGGGAAGCCTTTGCAAAAGGCGATATCTTTACTAAAGTTTCGTTCCTGGTATGGGGCCTTGGCTATATCGGTCACGGCCAGCTGATGAAAGCGCTCCTTGTCACCCTCGTGGAGGGCCTGGGGCTTTACTTCCTGGCATTTTACGGTGCGCCGAACCTTGCTAAATTCGGCACGCTGGGCACTGTCAAAATGGAGATGGTGTTCGACGTTACGACGATGAAAAACGTCGTGAACAATTACGATAACTCCTTCGAGATCCTGCTGATGAGCATGATTTCCTTCGTGGTCATTGCCGCGCTGATCGCGGCCGCCATGATGGTGGTCACCTCCAACTACCAGCTGCAAAAAATCCGTGCAGCGGGCAAAAAGACGAACAACTTTTTACAGGACATCAACGTCTACCTGAATGAAAAGTTCTATGTCACGCTGCTGACCCTGCCTGTGCTGGGCGTTGTGGTATTTACCATCGTGCCGCTGTTCATCCTGATCGCGGTCGCGTTCACGAACTATGACCAGCAGCATATGCCCCCGAACGACCTGTTCACCTGGGTGGGCCTGACCAACTTCTTCACGCTGTTTGGCGGCGGCGGTATGACCTCGACCTTCGGCTACTCCTTCGCCAAGGTGTTGACCTGGACGCTGGTCTGGGCGTTCTTTGCCACCTTTACCACCTTCTTCGGCGGCATCTTGATGGCCATGTTCATCAATGACCAAAAGACCAAATGCCCGAAGTTCTGGCGTACCCTGTTCATGGTGACCATCGCCGTGCCTCAGTTCGTTACGCTGCTTCTGGTACGCAACTTCTTCTCCAACAACGGCATCTTCAACACAATGATGGCCAACGCCGGAGTTACGGATTTCCTGCATAACATCGGCCTGTTGGACAAGGGCCTTAGTTACATTCCGTTCCTGACCCAGCCGGGCTGGGCCATGTTCACCATCATCATGATCAACATTTGGATCGGCGTACCGTACCAGATGCTGATCGCCACGGGTGTGTTAATGAACATTCCCGCCGACATGATCGAGGCCGCCCGCATCGACGGTGCGAACCCGGTTCAGATGTTCTTCCGCATCAAGCTGCCCTACCTGCTCAGCGTGCAGGGACCGTCGCTCGTCACGGACTTTGTCAGGAACGTCAACAACTTCAACGTTATTTACCTGCTGACCCAGGACGTGTTTGTCACGAACAACCAGCAGCTGGCCCAGTCCAACGCCAAGGAGATCGACCTGCTGGTCACCTGGCTGTTCCGCTTGACGCAGGAATACTACAACTACAAGATGGCCGCTGTGCTGGGCATCATGGTGTTTATCGTCTGCGCAGTGTTCACCGTTGTGTGCTTCCACTTTATCAATAAGAAGGAGGCGACGTTCTCTTGAGTACCACTACCATCAACGATGCCGCCGTGCAGAAGCAGCTCAAACAGGGCCGCGTCAAGAAAACAATTTTCTCCATCATCCGCCATCTTATCCTGGCGCTGCTGGCCTTTATCTGGCTGGTGCCCATTGCCTGGCTGCTGCTGACCTCGTTCTCCACCGATAAGGGCATCAACTTTACCCGCTTTGTGCCGGAAGGCTTTACCCTGTGGAACTACATCAGCATTATGACAGAGCCGGACTCCGTTGCACAGTTCCCGCGCTGGTTCATGAACACCCTGGTCGTGGCCTGCTTTAACTGCGTGATCTCCACCTGTTTTGTGCTGATGGTGGCTTACGCCATAAGCTGCTGCCGCTTCAAGGGCCGCAGGCTGCTGCAAAACCTGTCCGTCACGGTCAACCTGTTCCCGGGCGTTCTGGCCATGATTGCAGTTTACTTCGTCTTGAAGTACATGAACCTGACGAATTCCTACGCGGGCCTGATCATGGTCTATGCCGGTTCCTCCGGTTTGGGCTACCTGATCTGCAAGGGCTTCTTCGACACGGTTCCGGTTTCCCTGCGTGAGGCCGCCAAGCTGGACGGCGCTTCGGAAGCGCGCATCTTCTTCCAGATCGTTATCCCGATGTCCCGCCCGATTTTGGTGTACACCATTATCAACTCCTTCCTGATGCCCTGGACCGACTTTGTTATGGCAAAGATGATTCTGAACTCCGGTGTCAGCACGGACTGGACGGTTGCCATCGGCCTGTACAACATGCTGCAAAAGGCTCTGATCAACAACTACTTCTCCCGTTTCTGCGCGGGCGGTGTGCTGGTCGCCATCCCCATTTCCATCCTCTTTGTCATCATGCAGAAATTCTACGTCGAGGGTATCACCTCCGGCGCGGCAAAGGGCTGATAGTTTATCACAACAACGCTGCCTCGCAAGGGGCAGCGCTTTTGTGGGTAAAGGGCCGATTTAACGCAGGGACCGGATATGCCCGGTCCGCGGCCTTCCCGCTAATGACCGCTTGCCATACACGGCAGGGCCGGGCATACCCGGCCCCTACAAGGCACTTTATTTTAAAGTGAAGAGGTTCACCATGAAAACGATCACCAAAGCCCCCATCCTGTTCCGCGGTGGGGACTATAATCCCGACCAGTGGCTCGACCGGCCCGATATCCTGGAAAAGGACGTCGAACTGATGAAAAAGGCCGGTATGAACACCGCCACCCTCGGCGTGTTCGCCTGGGCCAAGTACGAGCCGCAGGAGGGTGAGTACGACTTTGCCTGGCTGCGCGAGACGATGGACCGCCTGTACGCGGCGGGCATCTACACCGAGCTTGCCACCCCCTGCGGCGCTAAACCCAACTGGATGGCGAAAAAATACCCCGAGATTCTGCGCGTGCAGGCCAACGGCGTGACCGACCACCAGGGTATGCGCCACAATGCCTGCCCCAGCAGCCCTATCTACCGCGAGAAGGTCCACACCATCATTGAAAAGCTCGTCGAGGCCGTCGGCGACCACCCCGGGCTGATTCTGTGGCACATCTCCAATGAGCTGGGCGGCGACTGCTACTGCCCCCGCTGCCAGGCCCGCTTCCGCGATTGGCTGCGCGACAAGTACAAGACCATCGACGCGCTGAACCACGCCTGGTGGACCGGCTTCTGGAGCCACCACTACAACGATTTTGACGAGATCGAGCCGCCGTTTGAGAACGGCGAACAGAGCCTGCTGGGCCTGAAACTGGATTGGCGGCGCTTCACCACCTGGAACATGACCGACTATGTCCACAGCGAGACCGAGCTGCTGCACAAGCTGACCCCGAACGTGCCCATCACCACCAACCTGATGGAGTATTTCCCCGGGTTGGACTACCACTATTTGCAGAAAGAACTGGATTTCGTCTGCTGGGACAGCTACCCCCACTGGGGCCGCCCCGACCGCAGCATCACGACGACCTTTGCCATGACCGCGTTTGACCACGCGCTGATTCGCGGCTGCAAGCGGGACGTACCTTTCTTCACGATGGAGAGCACGCCCAGCCTCGTCAACTGGCACGAGTATAACAAGCTCAAGCGCCCCGGCGTCAACCGTTTGCAGGGCTTGCAGACTGTGGCCTGCGGTGGCGACGGCGTACAGTACTTTCAGTGGCGCAAGGGCCGCGGCGGCACCGAGCAGTGGCACGGCGCGGTAGTGGACCACGATGGCCGCGACGATACCCGTGTGTTCAAGGAGGTGACCGAGACGAACGCCGCGCTGAACGCGCTGACGCCGGTTGTCGGCAGCCTGCCACGCGCCGAGGCCGCGCTGATTTTTGACTGGGACAGCCGCTGGGCGCTGGAAGATGCCTGGGGTATGCAGATCCAGCAGAAGAACCTGCGCGAGACCGTCTGCGCCCTGCATGAACAGCTGGGCCGCTGCGGTGTCGATGCCGATGTCATCGGCGTCGAGAAATCTCTCGACCGCTACAAAGTCGTTGTGCTGCCGATGCTCTACATGGTCAAGCCCGGCTTCGGCGAGAAGATTCGGCAGTTTGTGGCAAACGGCGGCACGGTTATTGGCACCTACCTGTTGGGCTATGTCAATGATTCTACGCTGGCCTGGCTGGGCGGCTTCCCCGGCGATGGCCTGCGGGAAGTGTTCGGCGTGACCGCCACCGAGCTGGACACTCTCTACCCCGGCGAGCGCAACACCGCCGCCTTCCAGGACGGCAGCAAGGCCGCCATCCAGGACTATTGCGAGCTGCTGGAAACGGCGGACAACACCGATGTGCTGGCAACCTACGGCGAGGACTTCTACAAGGGTTACGCCGTGGCGACCCACCACGCCTTCGGCAAGGGCCACGCCTACTACGTTGCGGCCCGCATGGATGCCGACGGCAACGCGAAGGTGTTCCGCGCCGCCATGGCGCAGGCAGGCTGCACGATGCAGACCCTGCCCGATGGCGTTGAGTACCACTGCCGCGAGGACGAGCGCGCAGTGTATCACTTCTACTTGAACACGACCGAAACGGACAAGACCGTGGCTGTGCCCACCGGGGCCGACCTGCTGACCGGCAAAACCGTCAGTGGGGAAGTAACCCTGGGCCGCTATGGTGCCTGCGCGGTGGAAGTTGTAAAGTAAAGGCAATACCGCATAATTCTAAGTGCCGATACGGCGAGCGAGGTGCGGCAGCTGCTAAGCCAAAAGCGCAGATAATACTGGATGTCTTATCGAGCATTTTGGCAACGCAGATGCCGTGCCGTAGCCGCCGGAGCGGTGCTTAAGCCGTAAGGCGGGAATTGTGCGGTATTGCCTAAAATAAAAATGACCATCCAGCGTACATGTTGGATGGTCATTTTTTATACAATATCGCACTCGATCGGCGTTTCAAACAACCGCATTACTTTCGCGCGGTCGTCTGTCTGGCCCAGCGCCCACATCAGTTTCACGGAGACGGCCTCGGGGGTCATGTCGCGGGCCTCCAATACGCCGGGCAGCTCGCCCACGGCGCGCCCCACCTCGTAAACGGCAAGGTCGCAGCCCTCGTGGGGAACCTGCGTTGTAAACACCGCCAGCCGCCCGCTCTCGCACCAGCGGCGCAGCTCGGCAAACATGGCGCCATGTTCTCCGCCCGGCAGGCCGCCGACGCCGAAACTCTCCAACACCAGCGCCCGGTAATGCGGGGCCAGCATCGGAATGATATCAGCCCGCATCCCCGGCACAAGGCGCAGCACAAAAACGGCGGGGTCGAGCTTTTCATAGAACCGCACCGGCGGCAGCGCAGCCGGGCGGCGCAGGAAAAGGACAAGCCGCGTGTCGCGAAAAACCGCCGTCTCCGGGTAGTCGATGCTGGAAAACGCGTTGAAGCTGCGGGTGCGTGTCTTGCGGGCGCGGGTGCCCAGAATGACCTTGTTGTCAAATACCAGCTGCACGCCCCATGCACTGTCACTGACCGCGTAGACAAAGGCGCGGTACAGGTTGTTGCGGGCGTCCGTGTCGCGGTTGTAGATGGACTTTTGGCTGCCCGTCAGTACAACCGGCTTGGCGCTGTTCTGTACCATGTAGCTCAGCGCGGCGGCGGTGTAGGCCATTGTGTCCGTGCCGTGGGCAATGACAAAACCGTCGTAGGCATCATAATTTTCTTTGATGCAGTGTACAATACTCTGCCACTGCGCGGGACCGACGTTCGTTGAGTCCAGGTTGAACACCTGCACGGCATCCACAGCACACAGGTCGGCCAGCTCCGGCACACAGGCCAGCAGTTCCTCCGACGTGATGGCCGGGGCCAGCCCGCCCGCCGCCGTGGGGCGGCTTGCAATTGTCCCGCCGGTGGCGAGGAGTAGGATTTTTTTCATGGGGGTACCTCATTCTTTCCACATCAAATGCCGCTCGGCTACGACCTGGGCGTCCAATGTCCGCGCCCCAGCGGTGAAGCGCACGGTCACGCGGTGGCCGCTCACGCTCTCTACCGTGCCGGGGCCGAATACCGCGTGCCGCACGTGGGCACCAACGGTCGTGATGCTCTCCACATCCACCGGCGGCAGGGGTGCCCGCGCGGCGGGCGGGACAGGGCGGCGGCCTGCGGGTTCCACATCGGGGCACTTGCGGTGCCCGGGCAGGGCTGCCAACACTTCCTCCACAAAGGCCGAGCGCTCGGCCACGCAGTCAAACAGCACCAGCTGCTGCCGGGCACGGGTCATGGCGACGTAGAACAGCCGCCGGTCCTCCTCGTACTGCTGGGTCTCGCCGGGGGTGCGGCAGGCAAGTTCCGGCTTGGCCGGAAGGATGCCGTCCAGCACATCCAACAAAATAACCCGGTCGTATTCCAGCCCCTTGGCGGAGTGTATCGTGGATAAAATAAACCTGCATCCGGGCGGCGTAATATGATCCTGCACGATGCCGCGCAGAATTTCCAGACGCTTTAACAGGTGGGCAGGGCTGTCCTCCTGGGCACCCAGCATTTCCAGCACGGCCAATTTCGTGCGGTCCATGCCCTTTTTGTCCAGGTATTTGCCGTAGCCCAGCTCGTCGGCCACAAACCGCACGGCGTCGCCCGCCGCCATCCTGGGCAGGCGGGCCAGGCCGTGGGCCACATCGGCCATGGCGGCGCGGATGCGCGGGCGGATGCTGTCCTCGTTCAGCAGGGCTGTCCAGCAGCCTTGGCCGTACTGCCGCGCCTGGTTGCAGGCGTACAGCGCCTGCACCTTTGTGACCGGCACACCAAATTTGTAGTAGCAACGCAGAAAAACATCTGCGTCGGCGGGGCGGGCAGCCAGCGCAAAGATATCCGCCACATCCCGCACGATTTTGTTGGAGAAAAACGTTGGGTCGATGTTTTTGCAGCCGTAGGGCACGCCCCGGCGCTCGCACAGGTCGATGATGGGCAGGGCGCTCTCGTGGTTGCGGAACAGCACGGCGGTTTCCGTTTCGCAGTTCTGCGCCGTCTCAAACAAAAACGGCAGCTGATCGGCACGGCGGCGCACCGTGACGATCTGCAGCGGTTCGCCTGCGCCCTGCGTGGGCTGTATCGTTTTGGGGCGGCGATAACGATTGCGGGCCACAAAGCGGTTGGCCGCGTCCAGAATCGGTTCCCGTGAGCGGTAGTTTTCCTCCATCAGCAAGATTTGTGCGCCGGGGTAGGTCTTTTCAAAGTCCATCAGCGCCTGGGGGTAGGCAGCGCGGAAGCCGTAAATACTCTGGTCCTCATCGCCCACCATAAAGATATTGCCACTTTCTTGCGCCAGCACGCGGATAATCTCATGCTGCACCTTGGAGGTATCCTGGGATTCATCCACGCAGAAATATTGATACCGCTCCCGGAACGCCTTCGCCACAGCGGGCGCACCGCGCAGGATTTGCAGCGCAAAGCATAGCTGGTCGTCGTAGTCCATCCTGTGCCCGGCTTTCAACGCCCGCTGGTAGCCGCGGTATAACTCGGGTAAGTTGTCGATGTCGGTTTCCAGCGCGTCCAGCTCGTCGTCGGTCAGGCACATATTTTTAATGTAGGTGATGGCTGTGCGCAGATCCTTCAGCGTGCTCTCGGTGGGGTATTCGTGGTTCGTCTCCTGCCAAAGGCGTGTCAGCAGCGGTGCGGTGTCGTTCTCGTTTTGGATCAGGTCGGGCGGCGTTCGGTTGTACATACGGCTGTACAGCGCGATAATGCGCGCTGCCACGCCGTTTATCGTGCGGAATTCCAGCTGCCCGGCCAGCGCATCCCCAAACCGCGCGGCGAAACGGGCACGCATTTCCCGCGTGGCGGCCACGGTGTAGGTCATTGTCAAAATCGACTGCGGTGGGATGCCGCAGACCTGTGTCATGTATCCCAGCCGGGTGATCAACACCGTGGTCTTGCCGCTGCCTGGCACGGCCAGCAGCAGCACCGGGCCGTGTACGGCCTCCACCGCCGCCCGCTGCTGCGGGTTCAGCGCCGCCATATGGGCGGATGCAAATTCGGGTTTGTCCATGGCGGCTCCTTTCGGCAAATAGTAAATATTTTTCGCATGGCGGCGTGTATTGTAGGGGGCGGCGTCCTCGACGCCCTGCGGAGGTGTCCGGCCCCTGCACGGATGTTGAAATTATATCATATTTCCCCAACAAAAGCAAAACTCCCCCGCCAAACGGCAGGGGAGAAGGATGTTCAAATCACGCGCTGTTCAGCGCAATATCGTTGATGACCTCACCGGCGTTGTATCCTCTCTCAACCGTAAAGCTGTGGGTTCGGCAAAGTTGAGGGCCGGATCTGCCCGGCCCCTACAACGGCATAGCACATATACCCACTAAGCTTGTATGATTATAAGCACCGCATCCCGTGCTGTCAAGCCTGTAAAACTGTCAAAACCTGCCGCGTTTCGACCGCTGTATTTTGGCACCCCTATGTATTGGATAAACCGGCGGGCTGTGGTACAATATGTAAGCAACAGACAACTTGCGTGTAAAAGGGAAACATCATGAAGCAAAATAAATTAAAACTGCGCTGCACCGAAGATTACGCAGTGCTCTATTGGGATAAACCCGCCGCTGCGCCCAAGGGGGCGGAGTATACCGTCTCACTGAACGGCGAGGTCATCGGCCGCACGGATAAAACACATTTCACCATCGAGGGCCTGCCCTACGGCAGCACTTACCGGCTGGAAGTCGCCAGTGGCAGCTATTGCGTCGGGGTCGAGACGCTGCAATTCGGCAAAGAAAAACGCCGCGTCAACGTAACGGCTGCGCCCTATTTCTGCAAGGGCGACGGTAAAACGCTGAACACCGACAACTTGCAGCGGGCCATCAACGACTGCCGCGCCGATGACATCCTGTATTTTCCGGCAGGCGACTACCTGACCGGAGCGCTGCAGCTGCACAGCGATTTGGAGATTTACCTTTCCAAGGGGGCTGTTTTGCAGGGCACGGCCAACATCAACGACTATTCGCCCCGCATCCCCAGCCGCTTTGAAGGGATGGAGATGCGCTGCTATTCCAGTCTGCTCAACGCCGGGCGGCTTGACCACACGAAAGGCTCGGGCTGCCATAACATCATCGTGCGCGGCAAGGGCGCCATCTGCGGCGGCGGGCAGGTGCTGGCAAAGAAAATTATCGAGGACGAGCGCGCCCGCATCAAGAGCTTTTTGGACGATAACGAGGAACTTGTCAAAAGCTGCGAGAACGACGACACGATCCCCGGCCGTGTGCGCCCACGCTTAGTAAACCTGAGCAACTGCGAGAATGTCTGGTTCAGCGGTATTACGTTCAAAAACAGTCCGGCGTGGACTTTCCACATGGTCTACTGCGATAATATCCAGACCGACCACTGCGTTTTTGAATCCGAGGGCGTCTGGAACGGTGACGGTTGGGACCCGGATTCCTCGACAAACTGCACGCTGTTCGCCAGCGAGTTCCATACCGGCGACGACGCAGTTGCCATCAAGAGCGGCAAAAACCCCGAGGGAAACGAAATCGGCCGTCCCTGCGCCCACATCAAGGTGTTTGACTGCCGCATCGGGTACGGCCACGGCATCTGCATCGGCAGCGAGATGAGCGGCGGTGTGGAGGACGTGCAGATTTGGGACTGCGACTTTGCCAACTCGCTGTACGGCATTGAAATCAAGGCCACACCCAAGCGCGGCGGCTATGTGCGCGGCGTGACCGTGCGCGATTGCACCGCCCCGCGGGTAATTTTGCACAGCGTATCCTACAATGACGACGGCGAACCCGCCCCCGAGCCGCCGAAGTTCAGCCATTGCTGGTTTGAGGGGCTGACCCTGACCGGCCGCCCGCTGGATCACGACCACATCTGGCAGGACGCCGCGCCCATCGAGATTGTCGGGTTCGACTGCCATGGCGGGGAGATCGAGGATATTACGTTTAAGGATATCACAATCACGAAGGAGCGCGCAGAACTGAAGCTGGGGCTGTGCAGCGGGGTGAATCTCTACAACGTCACACTCTCCAAGCCTTCCCCCTCGGGGGAAGGTGTCCCCGCAGGGCCGGAGGAGGGGCGTGTTGACCCTGGCAACCCATAAACGGGTCATAGCGGGAACTTCTCTCCTCATCAGTCCGCTTCGTGGACAGCTTCCCCCGAGGGGGAAGTCTTTTCACCTGCCATTTGTAAACAAATCTTAAACCTTCCCTACACCCCCTTGCATATCGATGCAAGGGGGTGTAGTATTATCACGGCATAATTATTAACACATGATAATTATTAACAGGAGGCGTGTAATGTCTACCCCAGAAACACCCAATCTGCACGGTGTGTTCCGGTTCGTCGCGCGGCTGCATACCCTGTCCAAGCGCGGTATGCGTGCGGCCCTGGCCAATGAGCCAAAATGCCGGTACGGAATGCTCCAACATCTGTATAACCTCATCGAGCAGCACGGCTATGACGGCGCAATTTATGTTTCGGACATTGCGCGGTATATGCACCAGCCGATGCCCGCCGTCTCCCGCGGGCTGCGTGCCATGGAGCAGGACGGCCACATTACCCGCGAGACAGACCCTGGCGACCGCCGAAAAACGCTGGTGCGCATCACCCCGGAAGGGGAGCGCGCCCGCAGCGCAAACGAGCAGGCCATGAACGCCTATTTTGCCCGCATCATGGCACGGCTGACCCCCGAGGAACTGGCCCAGGCCAACGCCGTAAAGGATGCACTGCTGGCCGCCATCGAGGCTGAAAACGAATCGATGCAGCAAACCCGGAAAGGAGAACCCCCGCATGACCAAGATATTTAAACAGCTGGGGCGGCACTGGGCGGCGTGTCTCGCCGTCGTGGCGCTGCTCGTCGTGCAGGCCTATTGTGATTTGAGCCTGCCCGACTACACCAGCAAAATCGTGGACACCGGCATCCAGCAGGGCGGCATTGAAAGCCCTGTGCCTGACACTGTCCGCGACACGACCCTGCAAGCCCTGGAGCTGCTGATGACCGAGGACGATGCCGCCCTGGCTGACGCAGCCTACGGCGACCCCGACGCGGACGGTGTGCGTATGCTGAACAGTGATGCCGACACCGCCGCGCTGGAAAGTGCATTCACCACGCCCGACATCGTGCTCTATATGGCCGCTGCCCAGAACGCTGCGACCGCCGCCGGCACGACCGAAACCGTGACGCCAACCAGCTATGACCTGGACGCCGTCGCGACCCAGTTTGCCGCCATGGCCCAGGCCCCCGGTGCGCGGAAAATGCTGCAAGCCCAGCTGGCCGACGCCGCGCCGCAGGATGATTCCGTGGCAGACAGCTTATCCAGCCAGGCTATGCTGCTGGTAGCACTGGAATACGACGCCCAGGGTATTGTCCATGATGTACAGATGTCCTATCTGCTGCGCACCGGTGGCCAGATGCTGGCCCTGACGCTGCTGATGGTGGCCGTAGCAATCGCCGTCGGTTTCATCGCGTCCCGCGTTTCCGCCGCCATTGGCCGTGACCTGCGCCGGGATGTGTTCAAGACCGTCGTCGGCTACTCCAACGCCGAAATCGAGAAATTCTCCACCGCATCGCTGATTACCCGCACCACCAACGATATCCAGCAGGTGCAGTTTACCTGTGTGATTTTGCTGCGTATGGTAGCCTACGCGCCCATTTTGGGCATCGGCGGCATCCTGCACGTTGCCAGCGGCAACACCGGCCTTGAATGGATCATCTTTGTGGCGGTGGCCGCGCTGCTCGTGCTTATCACGGTGTTGATGAACGTAGCCATGCCGAAATTCAAGCAGATGCAGACCCTTGTGGACCGGCTGAACCTTGTCAGCCGCGAGATTCTGACCGGCATCATGCCCATCCGCGCTTTCAGCCGCGAGAAATTTGAGGAGGAGCGCTTCGACAAGGCCAACACGGACCTGATGAAAACGCAGCTCTTCACCAACCGCACAATGGTCGCCATGATGCCGTTTATGACCCTTATCATGAACGGGACCAGTCTGCTCATCGTCTGGTTTGGCGGCAAGGCCATGGACCTGGGCAATATGCAGGTGGGCGAGATGATTGCTTTCATCACCTACACCATGCAGATCGTTATGTCGTTCCTGATGCTCTCGATGGTTGCCGTCATGCTGCCCCGCGCAGGTGTGGCCGCAGACCGCATCGACGAGGTCATCAAGACCCCCGCTGCCATCCACGACCCTGCCGCGCCGAAAGCCCTGCCCGAGGGCGGCACCAAGGGCGTTGTGGCCTTTAACGATGTCAGCTTCCGCTATCCCGGCTCTGACGAGGACGCGCTGGAGCATATCAGCTTTACCGCCAAACCCGGGCAGACGACGGCCATCATCGGCTCCACCGGCTGCGGCAAATCGACGCTGCTCAACCTCATCCCGCGTTTTTACGACGTCAGCGAAGGCAGTGTGACGATCGACGGCGTCGATGTGCGCGATATGAGCCAGGCGCAGCTGCACGACCAACTGGGCTACGTGCCGCAGAAAGGCGTGTTGTTCAGCGGCACCATTGATTCCAACCTGAAATTTGGCGGCGACCACATCACCGACGCCGACGTGCGCAGGGCTGCTGAGATTGCCCAGGCCGCCGAATTTATTTCGGCCAAGCCCGAGGGCTACAACGCCCCGATTGCCCAAGGCGGCAGCAATGTCTCCGGCGGGCAGAAACAGCGGTTGTCCATCGCCCGCGCAATTGCCAAGCACCCGCAGATTTACCTGTTTGACGACAGCTTCTCGGCGCTGGACTACAAAACCGACGTGGCGCTGCGTCGCGCACTGAAAGCCCAGACCGACAACGCTACCGTCATCATCGTGGCGCAGCGCATTTCCACCGTGCTGCACGCGAACCAGATCTTGGTGCTGGATGAGGGCCGCATCGTCGGCAAGGGCACACACGCCCAGCTGATGGAATCTTGCCCAGAGTACCAGGAGATTGCCCGCAGCCAGTTAAGCCAGAAGGAACTCAATTTGCAGAAGGAGGGTGAGTGATATGCCAAGACCCGGACGCATGACGACCGAGCGCGCCAAGGACTTTAAGGGCACGCTGCGGCAGCTGCTTTCCGCGTTGAGCAAATATAAGCTGTCGCTCATCGTGGTCGTTATCTTCGCCGTTCTGTCAACGATTTTCAACATTGCAGGGCCGAAAATCCTTGCCAAGGCCACCACGGCGCTGGCGACCGGATGGATTGCCAAGCTGCGCGGCGTGGGCGGCATAGATTTTGCCTATATTGGGAAAGTGCTGCTGTTTTTGGCGGGAATGTACCTGCTTTCCGCGGCATTCAGCTTTATCCAGGGCTGGCTCATGAGCGGTCTGTCCCAGAAGGTCTGCTATGATTTCCGCGACCAGATCAGCAAAAAAATCAACCGTCTGCCGCTGGCCTACTTTGAAAAGCGCACCGTCGGCGAGGTACTGTCCCGCATCACCAACGATGTGGACACGCTGGGCCAAAGCCTGAACCAGAGCGTGACCCAGCTCATTACCAGCGTCACGACGATGATTGGCGTGCTGATCATGATGCTCACCATCAGCCCAAAGATGACGCTGATTGCGCTGCTGATCCTGCCGGTGTCGCTGGCGCTGGTGCTGCTGGTCGTCAAATTCAGCCAAAAATACTTCAAGGCGCAGCAGGCAACGCTGGGCGTTGTCAACGGCCAGGTCGAGGAAGTCTACGCCGGCCACAACGTTATCAAGGCGTTCAACCGTGAAGACGCTGTGCTGGCAGACTTCAACGCCGCCAATGACAAACTGTATGAATCCGCGTGGAAATCCCAGTTTTTGTCCGGCCTGATGCAGCCCATCATGAACTTTGTGGGCAACCTGGGGTATGTGGCGGTCGCCATCGTCGGCAGCATTTTTGCAGCGGCGGGCAGCATCACCATCGGCGATATCCAGGCGTTCATCCAGTATGTCAAGAACTTCACCCAGCCCATCCAACAGCTGGCGCAGGTGTCCAATATGCTGCAAAGCATGGCTGCCGCCGCCGAGCGCGTCTTTGAATTTTTGAACGAAGAAGAGGAGAACCAGCAGGCCGACCCCGCCCACCGCGCGAATCCTGCCTGCATCGATGGCCAGGTCACGTTTGACCACGTCAAATTCGGCTACACGCCGGAAAAGACAGTCATCCACAATTTCAGCTGCAACGTCAAGCCCGGCCAGAAGGTCGCCATCGTCGGTCCCACCGGCGCGGGCAAAACTACGATGGTCAAGCTGCTGATGCGGTTCTACGATGTGGACGCGGGTGAAATCAGCCTGAACGGCCATAACGTCCGCGACTTTGACCGCAGCGCCCTGCGCGAGGGCTTTGGTATGGTCTTGCAGGATACCTGGCTGTTCAAAGGCACCATCATGGAGAACATCCGCTATGGCCGCCTGGACGCCACCGACGAGGAAGTTATCGCCGCCGCCAAGGCCGCGAACGCAGACCACTTTATCCGCACGCTGCCCGGCGGCTACCAGATGGAGCTGAACGAGGACGCCTCCAACGTCAGCCAGGGCCAGAAGCAGCTTTTGACGATTGCCCGCACGATTCTGGCGGACAACCGCATCCTGATTCTGGACGAGGCAACGTCCAGCGTCGATACCCGCACCGAGCAGCGCATCCAGACGGCCATGGACCGCCTGATGCAGGGCCGCACAAGCTTTGTCATTGCCCACCGCCTGTCCACTATCCGCGACGCAGATCTGATTCTGGTCATGCGCGACGGCGATATTGTGGAGCAGGGAACCCATGACGAGCTGATCGATCAGGGCGGGTTCTACGCGGATCTGTATAATAGTCAATTTGAGGATGTAACGGCGTAAAGGCTTCCTCCTTTTGGGGAAGTCGTCACCGCAGGTGACTGAGGGGGCCTGCCACCTGCCGGACATTGCCCTCTCATCCGGTGCACTGTCCGCCCTGCAGCATCAAAATGTAAATAATTTGTAAAATACAGGTAAAACCTGCATAAAAAGCGAAAAATCATTTGCGCATCGACAAAAACTGTGTTACAATGTAATGTATTTATTCTGGAATTGTGTGCCTATAACACGATAAGGTGCGGAACGAATGAGGAAAAAACTGCAAAATAAGCGCGGCTTTACGCTGGTGGAGCTGATCGTCGTGCTGAGCATACTTGGGGTTTTGGCGGCGATGCTGATCCCCGCGCTGCAAGGCTATATTGAAAAAGCGCTGGAAACGTCGGATATTGTCAACGTGCGCGCCGCGTATATGCAGGTGCTTTCCGATGCAATGACCGGCGATGTCACTGCCGAACAGACCGTACAGCTCAAGCAGGGGCAGGACGGGTGGCAGCACTTTGACCCCGTCACCATTGCGGGCATCACCCACGCTGCCGACGAGGGTGACACCGACAACTGGAAAGGCTCGCCCGCGGCGCACGGAACCTGCAGGGTTTCTTATGTGGAGGGGACGGGCGTGGTTCTGACGTGGTCGGGCGAAGCCACCAAGCCGCAGCAGCCCGCCCGGCCGACCGTTAATTTGAGCGAAAACCTGCACGAGATTTTGGCAAAAACCGACTTGCTGAAAACGGATTTAAAGGACATAGATTTTTATGAGATCGACTCCGCCTGCCCGACCTCCACGATGGTTCCCAAGGTGAAGGAGCAAATCAAGAAAGACAGCCTGCTGTACACCGGAACGTGGGATTTCCGCAAGATTCGCAGCGAAAACCCCGGGCGGTATTTGTTCTGGACATCGGTGGATGCGAGTAAAGTTGACGAAGGCACGAAGGTGCCGGTCCTTATCAGCAAAGAACACGAGGGCAAATTTTACATCACCACGATGACGGTGACGACCTCAACGCTGAAGAAAACCGGAGAAACCTACAACGTGATCGGCAACGGCATTGACAACCGCGGGACGTTGAAACCCTATATCACGGGTACCGAGTACACCACGCTGGAGGATGCCTATGCCGCGTATGCGGATATGGTGAAAAACAGTTATTCGCAGTACGCGGATACCCTGCCAAGGTAGAAATGCCTCCAACCGCCCAACGGGCAAACTGCATATATGCCTTCCCCCTCAGGGGAAGGCTTTTTTGTTATTGACACCCCTGCTATAATAGTACCAAAGGGGGCTTTTTCATGGATTACGCAAAACTTACCGCACAGGCCCGGCAGGCTACTGAAGAACTGCTGGAAGCCGCGCACCTGGAAACTGGGGATATCTTCGTGGTCGGCTGCTCCAGCAGCGAGATCATGGGTGGACATATCGGAAAGGATTCCAGCATGGAGGCTGCTGCCGCCGTGCTGGCGGGTGTGCTGCCGCCCTTGCAGGAGCAGGGCGTCTACCTTGCTGCCCAGTGTTGCGAGCACCTGAACCGCGCTATCGTCATCGAGCGCGCGGTCGCCAAGGCCAACGGCTATCAAATCGTGGCGGCCATCCCGCAGCCCCACGCGGGCGGCAGCTGGGCTACCAACTGCTGGCGCACCTTTAACGACCCGGTGCTCGTTGAGGAAGTCAAAGCTGCAGCGGGCATGGACATCGGCGGCACGCTCATCGGGATGCACCTGCGCCGCGTGGCCGTGCCGGTGCGCCTGTCGATGGACCACATCGGGCAGGCGATTCTGCTCTGCGCCCGCACCCGCCCGCCGTTCATCGGCGGTGCCCGTGCCGTTTACAGTCAGGAGGAAGTGCGATGATCCCAGAAGCACAAAAACAGCAGATGGCCGAGGCCGTCGCAAAGATCCGGGAGACGATGGCCGCCGCCGCCAGGGCCGCAGGCCGCGACCCTGCCGACGTGTGCCTTTGCGCCGCCTGCAAAACCCGCACGGTGGAAGAAGTGCGGTACAGCGCTGATTTGCCCATTGACCTGTTCGGCGAAAACCACGTACAGGAGCTTGTGGAAAAGACCGACGCCGGGGCCTACGATGGTAAGCCCGGACATTTTATCGGCCATTTGCAGACCAATAAAGTCAACAAGGTTGTAGGCCGTGCCGCGCTCATTCAGAGCGTGGACAGCACGCGGCTGCTCGATAAAATCGACGCTGCCGCCGCGCGGCTGGGGCTGGTGCAGGACATTTTGGTGGAAATCAACATCGGCGAGGAAGCCAGCAAAAGCGGCGTCGATGCCGACAGCCTGTTCCCGCTGCTGGAAGCTGCCGCCGCGAGGGAGAATACCCGCCTGCGCGGTCTGATGGCGATTCCGCCCGCTGACGCAGACGATGCCGAGACGCGCCACTTTTTTGCGCAGATGCGGGAGCTGCTGGCCAAGGCCGATGCCCAGCACTACGACCGGGCGCAGATGGATATTTTGTCCATGGGTATGAGCCACGACTACGCTGCCGCCATCGCCGAGGGCGCGACCATCGTCCGCGTAGGCACCGCCATCTACGGCGCACGGGATTACAGTAAGAAAGCATAAAATTACCGCCGGCATCTCGTAGATGTCGGCGGCCAGCCTGTAGAAAAAGTCCGTTTAGGCATCATGCCAAGACGGACTTTTTCATTTCAAACGGAAAAATATCAGCGCGGAAAGAAAATCCATGGAGAAAATTTCTCTCCGCTTCTTCCCCGGAGAGGTTTTTTTCCGTTTCCATATTTTCTACTCTTTTACGAGAAAAAGGCCACCCGTAGGTGACCTTTTTCGACAGGCTGAGAGGAGTGCATTAGGCACTCCTCTATCTTTTGTTCATATTTTGCGCTGCGCGTGGCGATAGAATCGGTTGCAACTGCGCAACTGACTTGCGCAAACTAACTGTGCAGAATACCAAAAAAGATAAAAATTGTGCAAAACCGCCGGAATAAAGAAAAATGTACAGCGTTTAACACGAAAAATGTAGTAACAAATTTACTAAATTCAACCTTGTGAACTTTTACACAATGACGAAAAATGAAATGCAACGCACATAAATCTTGAAATTTACAGTAAAAAGTGTTATAACATTACCAGAAATTTATGTATGCGCAACCGACAAAAGTGAGCAAGGCAAGAAGTTGCACCGTGACCGAAAAGCCGCGTTGCTTTGACAGTTTTCGACACGCCGATTGCCTATAATGAAATTTGATAGCTAAACATGCCCGAAAGTGGTTCTTTCCGGCAAAAAACAGGGAGGTAGTAACCGATGAAAAAGAAAACGCTCGCCGCTGCATCGCTGCTTTTGGCGCTGCTGATGCCGCTTGGCGCCACCCCGCTGGCGGTGTATGCCGACGAGGCACAGACCGGGGGGGGGGTCCACCGTGAGTGAGGACTCCGAGGGGACGGGCGAAACGAATGAGGACCCCGAGGGGACGGGCGAAACGAATGA
>ERZ1035001.219-NODE-219-length-35099-cov-23.087347_pt1 | contig 35099 bp, 17 predicted proteins | sample MGYA00520685_ERZ1035001 | MGnify/ENA primary metagenome ERZ1035001 (study PRJEB33766, sample SAMN09781749) | gut metagenome | biome: gut microbiome | host: Homo sapiens | place: Madagascar | study: EMG produced TPA metagenomics assembly of the PRJNA485056 data... | reverse complement strand
TAGTTTGGAAATTAGAAAGCATATTTTTATAATTGCTTGATATTTAAGGAAATAGCGTAAGTCGTTGGTTTCTAGATAGTCAGAAGTATAGTGTTTTAGAAACGTTTGACACGTTAAACGTGACAAACAAGTGCGTTTGTTTTGAAATTGCTTTGAAAATAAAATTACTATGGCTACATTTAAAATTGTTGTTCAGCATCAGAGGTCTGATGGCTTTTATCAAGTGTACATCCGAATGACTCATAATCGTAGGTCGCTTTATATCAAGACGAGCAAGATGGTGGGGCAGAAGGGCATCGTGAAGGGTTCTCATGATGTTAAGGATTCTTTTGTGCTTAATTCTCTGAACCAAATTATTGAAGAATGGATGTTCAAGCTGAATAAGCTTGACATCCGTTCTTGGAGTGCTGAACAGGTTAGGGACTATCTGGAGCAGAATGATGCAGATGTGTGTTTCTCAGACTTCGCTAGAGAATATATTGGTGAATTGTCAGAAACATTGAGACCTCAGTCTCTTGTCAATTATCACAATACATTGCATAGCATAGAAAGATATTGTGGTTCTGAAAAAGTAATGTTTAGCGAATTGAACACCAAACTTGTGCAAGGATGGATAGATAGTATGAAGGATTCTAAGTCAAAGAAAGCCTTCTATCCAAGGTTTTTAAAGAAAATGTTCAAGGCAGGTGTGGCTAAATATAATGATTATGACAACGACATCGTAAGAATAAAGGTGAATCCTTGGACTAAGGTGGAGTTTCCTAATCATGTTGTACCCAAAAAGCGTGCTATCCTGATGGAGGATTGCAGAAGAATATTTTCTGTGATTCCTTCTTCTAAGACAGAATGCCTGGCAGTGGATGTGTGCAAGATGGTATTGTGTCTTGCTGGAATCAATGTGGCTGACCTTTATGTAATGAAGAAGATTGATTATTATGATGGTATTCTTCATTACAAACGCCAGAAGACGCAATCAGCTAGAGCTGATGAAGCATATATAGAAATGAGAGTTCCTGATATGCTCCTACCTACAATGACGAAGTATTTCGCAGATAAAGATGACCCATATCTGTTTAATTTCCATAAAAGCTATGGGTGTAGCAGGTCGATGGATAGTAATTTGTGCCTGTTTCTGAAAAAATTCTGTATCAATACATTGAAGGATAGTGAATTGAAGATAACTCCTTATACTTTTCGCCACACCTGGGCAACTATAGCGCAAAATGATATTGGTGCCAACTATGAAGAGATAGGCTTTGCAATGAATCACGTCAGTACTCATAAGATTACCATGGGCTATGTGAAGCCAGACTTCTCCAGAGCTTGGGAACTGAACGAGAAGGTGGTGGAGAAAATTTTCTTTACCAATGACCCAAGCAGACGAATACAGGAGTATCATGCGCCTGTTTTTGAAAAGGTGGAGGAAACATTTGAACTCAGTGCCGATGCCTACTTCATGGGTGAGGTGGTGGCTCATTTAGATGGCAAGGGCTACAAGAACACGGATGAGATTATTGACCAACTGATGGCCAACATAAACGACAACGTGCCTAGCACTTGCACCATACAGATAAAGGTGAAGAACATCACCAAAGACCAAACCAAGTATTTTGAACGCATGAGGGGCAAAAAGTAGCTAATATATCTTAAAATTGTGCCAATAAAACTTAATATCTGACGGATTCAGTCAATTCCATACCCTAGGGTAGTCTTCTCTAAAGTAGCAGAAATTTTAGAGAGGGCTACCCTTTTTTCGTATTTAGCCATTATTAACGATTTTGAGATTCTTGATGTTGATGGTGGTCTCCTGTTTCTCAAATTTCTCTTCCAGCTCCATGAAGGACTCTTCCACGGACAGGCTTCGATGCTCATCATTGTTGAATGATATGGATTGAAGCTTTGGAGCAACGTATGGGAGGAACTTTGCTACTATAGCCAAGCGTCCAGCAGGTTCTTTTATCTGCATGAGGTCATTGGCGAGAGAGTAGCCTTCTTCATTGATGCCGTTAAAATAGCCAGTGATGGCATCGCTAAGGCTTTCACGTACCGTTTTTGTAATCTTGTTTGTCGTGCCAGCTTTGCGTCCACCAGTCTTCTTTCGCTTTGGTTTCGGCTCATTGCTATTGTCTTTTTTTGTTGCCATATTCTATAGAATTTTATTGTTTACTGATACTTTTCGAGTGCAAATATAGCGAAAAATAACGAAAGTTGTTGTTCAAGTTGCGCAACTTATCACAGATAGGTGAGAAAAACGCATTACTTTAGCACTGTTTAAACATTAAATTCGAATTTTATGGGACTTATAGGAAGTATTGCTGGCTTAGGAGTATCTGCTGTAGGTGGTGCTCTAGCAGCCAAAAAACAAAATGCTGCATACAACGAATACATCAAGACCTTTGAGAATCGTATGCAGCAGGTGAAGGACCACCGAGATAATCTTTATTATCAGGACCCGACACAGACAGCCGAGAACCAGGTGGCAGTGACCAACGCCCAGAAGGTGCTGGATAATGCCACGCAGAAAGCCAAGAATAGCAACATCGTGAGTGGTGGTAGTGATGAGGCTGTGGCTCTGAGTAAACAAGCAGCCAATGAGCAAGTGGGCAACATGATGCAACAAGCTGCTGTGCAAGGTGCCCAACAGAAAGAGAATGTATGGAATACCGCGGATTCTCAGATAGACCAAATGACCAACTACATTGCTACCGCCAAGAAGGAAAAGGGTTTGGCTCAGTCGCAAGCCATTCGAGGTGCAGCTGGTGGTTTGGCTAGTGCTGCAAGTAGTTTGCCGTGGTAAGGAAAGGAGGTAGATATGGGATTTATGAATGACGATTTAACTCCAAAGCGTCCAGCTACGGCTGTGACACTTATAACCGATTTTCCATCCAATGATGATGGGCAGTCAGCACCATCTGAGCCAGCAACTTCTTCTTCTGTGCAGACACCGACACAGCCAAGTGGGGATAGTGCAGCAGCACAAGCTACTTCTACAACTGCAACAGCTCCAATAGATACAAATGGATTGGTGGTTGGTAATCAGCCATCCTTCACTCAGCAACCAACCGAGGAAGTAACCGAGGTAACTCCAAACCAAGGTATTTCGATTGATTGGAGCAAACCTTATGCCGATATAGAGCAGAATCCTCTCTTGCAGCAGATGAAGCCTTATGACATCATGAGGGACTTCGAGAAGAATGGCAATGGCGATTGGGCTTCTTTTATGCCATGGCTTCAATCTCTTGGTGATGTGGATAAGACAGTAGCAGCCAATGCTGCTTTGCAGAAGAAAGCCGAGAGGCAAGCCAAATGGGAACAGTTAGGCAACCTCTTCCAACATATCGGCAACTTCTTCGGCACAGCTATCGGTGCTCCTGAGCAGAAGGTAGAATCAGCCCAGGCATTGACGGAACGCCAACGAAAGCTGAGGGAAGGCACTGATGCCCTTCGTCAGAAAGGATATGACCAGATGATGGCGAATATCTGGAAGGATAGAGCCAATAAGCAAGCTCAGATGCAAGCAGAGGCAGCAGCCAAGGCTAATGATGCCCTTGCTGCTTATCGTGGTTCGCAGAAGAACCAGGTTGATGCTCTTACTCCTGTTAAGGTTGATGAAGCTACTCAATCTGCAAGACAGCATTCGACTGGTGCTGATTTAAATGAGGCGAAGAAAAAGACGGAAGACGAGTTGAGGGGTAAGAAGGGCGACTTACTAACAGCCCAAGCCAACAATGCCAATGCAGGAGCAGCTGACAAACGTTCTCATATAGGTGTGAACAATTCTACTATTGCCAAGAACAATGCTCAGACGCAGAAGACAAACAGGGAAAATGCTGATAACAAGGAAGCGGACGATTTCAATACCAACTATGTGAACGACCCTGTTTTCAAGAAGCATGTGAATGAATGGGCTACCCACAATGGTATGAATATCGGTGGCAATACTGATGGCAGAGGTGGAACGTGGGCTAACAAGTATAATCGCCAACAGGCATCCGCTTATGCTAGGGCTAAGATGGCTAAGGAAGGCAAGAAGCGAACCGTTCGCCCTTATGGTAGAAAACCAACGAAGGGGACTTCGAGCACAAAGGTAGATTATTCTAAGTATCAAAGAAAATAACATAATATATGGCAGACAAAGACAACAAATCTAAGTTGACTTATCACGTATGGGATAAGGACAACAACGAGTATGACATCCCTGACGAGGTTGTTCAGCAGCGAGGCATGGATAACTTCGCCAAGGACTTCGAGGGTGGCTATATCACCATGTTTGACGATAAGAAGCAGAAGGTGGATGTGCCTATTGAGGATGTGGGAGAATATCGTAAACAAGGTTACATTTGGTATGATACCAGTGGAAACGCTACCCCTATCAATGAGGTAGGCAAGAAGCCTTCTCCTTCTTCATCTTCTCAGGGAACAGAACAGTCTCAATATCCTCAGGAGGTACTTGATGCTTTCAACTCTCCTGACAACAAGCCGGGCAACTTCAAGGACTTGGCACAGCTGAATGATGAGTATCAGCGAGGCGAGCTAAAGAAGCCTAGCTTGATTTCGCAAGCACTCGGCATGATGCCGAAGGTGGATGCAGGTAATATCGGCAGGGAGCAGAAAATGGGTGGCATGATTACCAGTATGCTTCTTGGTGATAATATGCAGCAGCCACAAGACAATAATCAGCAGGTACAGCATTCTAATCAAGAGAATGCACCAGCTACCGAGCAACCTAAGCCTACTGTGAAGGATGTTGATGCAATTACAGGTGCAGCTCCAGTCCAGCAGGTGGATGCTATCTATAATAAATATGTAGGCAAGGGCGATGCTTTGTCTGAAACTATGTATGACTTGATGGCTAGCGGACAAGCTCAGAATCAAGAGGAGGCACAAAGTATGGCTATGGGAGCCATGAACCGTGCAGCAAATCGCCTCGCTCAGCGAACTACTGATGAGTTTGTATCAAAGTTGGGAGATACTGTAGAAGGTGTGGACGAAGCTGTAATGAATGGCTGGCATTCTCATGCTGTGCAGGACAACTTGAAGAAGATGGCTTCTCAGTATGGTATCATGAACAGTGTTGCCTTGGATGAGACTGGACAGTATATCACCCAGACGCATGGCTATGACCAGTTTATCAATGGTATGGTGAAGCCAGCTATGGTAGAAAGTCTTGTGAAGAAGTATGGAGAGAACTACCGCAAAACAGCGGAAGACCTCGCCACTCGTCTCTATTCAAATGATGAGGTTATTCAGAACCAGTTGATGAACCAGGATATTGATGAGGCTCTTTCTGGTGTTATCAGTAAGTATGTGAATCCATCTGTAGTGGAAGAGTATAACAAGGCGCAGGAGGCAGGAAGTAAGGCTTTTAATGAAGGTATGGAAGGAAGTCAGAATATTCCAGCCAGTCTTCGCCTTGGTACTGCCATCGCTTCTCAGTATGAGGCTAATCAAGCCAAAGACCCTCAGAAGACTCTCAACACATTGCAAAAAAAGTTTAATGGTCTTTACAAGAATCCTCAGTTCCTGAACGATATGAGCAATGCAGCCTTCAAGGTGATGCAGCGATATGGCATGAATGGAACTCTGAGCGGAAATCCTAAGCAGTTTAAGCCGATGATTGATGAAGTGTTGAAGGCTCAGCTCAATCAGTTGGAGGTGAAGAATATGATACCAAAGGGTAGTGCAGAGTATATCATGAATACAGGCTTGGGTAATACCATAGTGGGCAAGATAACACGAAAGTTGGTGCAGACCGACTATCAGAACTGGCTGGAGGATATTGCCAATCAACAGTATCAGCCGGGCTTCTGGGAGCGAGTAGGCAGTGGAGCGTTGACCTTTGCAGGGGATGCTTGGAGTTATTGGCTTCCTGGTGCCGCAGGTGGCAAGGTAACCAAGAGTATGCTTGCCAAGGCTGAGGGCAGACTGGCTAGCGACTTGATGGCTAAGGGCATGGAAGCCAAGATGGCAGAGCGTGCAGCCAAGGTTCTCATAGGCAAGAGTAAGGGAATGGCGTTGAAGACAGGTGCAGCTCATGGTGCAGTAACCTTCGGTGGACAATCGGCTATCTCCAAGCCTATCGATGAAATCTATCGTACAGGTCAGTTTGATGAGAATGGCAAGGTTTACAATCCTTCCGTGGGCAAGATTCTTGCCAATACTTTGGGCGAGGTGGTTAAGCAGAGTGCCGTAGGTGCCATTATGCAAGGTGGTACTATTGCCAACATGGTAGGCAAGGGCAGAGGTTTGGCTACCAATATCCTTGCAGATGTAGGTGGCAAGGTGGTGGACTCTAGCATTATGACAGGTCAGCAGATGTTGGAGCGTATGGCGCACGACCCGAACTTCAAACCTACAGGCAAGGATGCTGCCGAGAGTTTCTTGGAGAGCATGGCTAACCTTACTTCCATCGGTTTGCCTGGTATGGTGGGCAAGTATGCCCGATTCAAGGATGCCAAGGAGTTTAACCGCAAGTTTGACTTCAACGACCAAGATATTGCCGAGTTGAAGAGATTCGGCTATGATGATTTGTGTGATGCCTTCGAGAAGTTGGGCATCAATGGTTATCGTGCAGATGGTGAAGGTGTGCAGATGATGGGGCAACTCACTGATAAGTACATGAACCTGATGAACGATAAGGGTGTGCCAGAGGTATTGAAAGCAAAGATGATGGCTGTGGTGGAAGGAAAACGCCCTTCTTCCTTCTCGCCTGTTATCGACTCTATTATCCTGCAGCCAATGGATAATGATGGCAAGGTATATCTCGAAACCTTGAATAAGGATGGTGGCATCATCGACCGCAAGGAGTATTCTTCGCTTGAAGAGGCTCAGAAGGCAGAGAAGAAGCTAGACTTCGAGAAGTCGCTGAATATCACTTCCGAGTATGAAAAGGCTTACCATACCGATGCCTTGCAGGACAGACTGAACACTGTATATGAGCAAGCTAGGGATAAGTATGCCGCAGGTGAACAACTGAGTGATGAGGATAAGGCTGCAATCTATCTTCATCAGAATGCCAGTGCCATCGGTGACATCATGCAGAAACAGCAGAAGGGCATGGAACTGACCGAGCAGGAGCAGCAGATGGTGAACAGTTATCGCCACTTCTATGATAGTGCTTTCGAGAATAGCCCTATCATGAAGGAGTATGTGCGCACCTTCGAGGATTCGCAAGGTGTGGAGCATGGTACGCTTCGCAAGGCTTTAGAGGGTGATGGAAAGTCTCGCACAGCCGAACAACAGAAACTTGTGGAGGAATACCAGAAGCAGCTCTATAACGACATCGTGCTGAAACGAGAAATGAACGATGCAAAGGAGCAGATGAATCAAAACTTGATTGAGGGACAGCGTGAACTGCCTGGTGCTACACAAGAAGGTGGTGCTTCGGCTGAGAATGCTGAGGCTACAGCGGAAAAGCCTGTAGATGCTTCTGTTTCTTCTGATGTTCCACCAACAGAACCGCCAACGCCTCCTGTTGGGGGTGAAACGCCTACAAATGCGGAGGGTGCACCTTTGATGGAGAACGGTGCCAGCCCTTCTGATGCAAATGTGGCATCCAATGAAAGTAAGTCTAATGCCTATGTGATGGGACAGAATGCCTACCAGAATGGGGATGTTGAGGGTTTGAAAGCGATTGACCATAACGATGATGTGTCGAAGGCTAGATTGAAGCGTGCTTTTGCCGATAATGAGGCTATGATGGATGTGGTGGTGAAGGCATACGAGGAAGGAAAGGACATGGAGCAGTTTGTGGCTCAGCGTGCCAACTCAATGACTACAGCACAACAGGATGCCGTGCGTAAGTATGTGGAGGCTCAGGATGCCAAGAAGGGCGTTTATGATGCTCTGCAACATGCTGATGATGGCTATGGTGATGCCTTGAAGGAGCTTCTTTGGACTTATCAGACCGAAGACGGAAACATCGTTCCAGCTACCCTTACTACTGGTCAGCAGGTATTCTTGAAGAAAGCCAATGAGTATGGTGGTGGCTTCGTGGTTGTGCCTGATGAGGATGGAAATCCTGCCATCAAGCAGGTTTCTAGTGCCGAAATCAAGGAAGTGGGCACGCCTATTCCTATGGATGATTACATCAATCAGCAGTTAGCTGAGCAGGTGGATGCTAGATATAAGCAGTTCCGTTCTCAGTTTGATGGCAGTGGGTTTAAACGAGGAGATATTGTATCTGTTTCTATGGAAGCAGGTGATGAGCCTTCTGATGTTAAAATTGTGGGCTATACAGAAGATGGTCGTGTGATATTGACAGATACAGATGTTGATGTTAATTCGCAAATAGATTCCAATAAGTTGGAAATTGTTGCCAAGGACGAGTTTAATTCTTGGCGACAGAATGCCATCGATTCCTCTGTTGGTGCAGAGCTGGATGCCGAGGACGCACAGCGTGCCAACGATGATGCAGCCAAGGCTGAGGCAGATAAGAAGCAACGATATAATGAAGGTATCGTAGGCTTGGGCATGGGACAGCCTGATTATTCCTCTAAGGACACAGAGCCAAAGGTGGCAGCTGAGTATCTACAGGAGCAATTTGGCAATGACCATGGTAAACTGATGAACCTTATCAGTGGTAGCCGTTCTGACATCAAGGAACAGTTGGATAACAAGAGAAAGGCTGCATCTGAATATGAGGACTGGCTATCTCTCAATGCCGACTTGGACCCAGAGAAGGCTCAGAAGGTGGAGAACGACTTGGCACTTGTTAATGAGCAGATTGCCGACCTTGAAACTCGTTATAAGAACTGGAATGCTATCCGCAAGGAGGTTATGACTCCAGAGGAGGCTAGAACCTTGAAGAATGAGCGCAAGGCTGAAATCGAGAAGGCAGGTGTGGACGAGAACGCAATTACATCTGCTGATGAGCGTGAGGTGGCTGTGCTAGACAATAAAGAATTGAAGAAGCAATATCCAACCATGGATGAGGCTAGCAATTATATTGCCTCTGAGCGCAAGCGCATCTATCATATTCAGAATGACGAGGTGCAGCCACAGATAGATGGTATCAATGAAGCCCTGGAGCAATATATGAATGATGACATTGATTATTCGGCTGACCAGTTGAAGGAATTGAACACTACCAAGGCACAGTTAGAGGCTAGACAGGCTAATCTATCTGCATCGGCAAAGGATTTGAAGGCACAGGATAAGTTGCTCAATACTCTATATAGTGCAGAGAATAAGGAGGAGAGAGCCAAGGCGATGGAAGAATTGACTCCTTCTGAGCAGCGCAAGGTTCTTGTGGCTGATGCGTTGAAGAAGAATGACCTTGGTTCAATCAAAGAGATATACAAGGATGCCTCTATAGATGTTATGGACTTAACGCCTCAGACATTGGAGGAGGCTGTGTCGGAAGCATTAAGCCCTCATAGCTTGAATGCCGAATCGCTTCAAGCGGAATTTGGCAAGGATAACTTCAAATATGGTATTGGTAAGGGATATGATTCTAATAAATTCAATTATCTCCTTGCCAAGAAAGGCACAGGTTTGTCGGTTAACGAGTTTGCCGTGAGAGTGTACAATGACCTTCCTGTAAACTTGCAGGATATGGGATATTCTGACCAAGATGTGAGAAACACCTTGCTCGATATGTTCAAGACCTACGACAATGTGAAGGAAATGCGTAATGTGGCACTTATGAACCGTATCGCTGCTGCTGAGGAGGAACTTTCAAGCGAGGAAGAGTATTATGAGGCACAGAAAGAGCGTGAAATTATCGAAAGACAGGCAGAAAATCCAGATTATTATGCTTATCTTGAAGATAATTCTGTACCTTTGCCGTCAGAAAACGAACTTAACCATATTGCTGGTATGGAATATGACCGCATGATGGAGATTGAGGAACGTGAACGAGAGTACAAACAATATGTTAAATCAATTTTACCAGAATTAGCAGATTATGATGACAGAAGCAATGAAGAAGGATATGGAGGAGGCGGTAGCCTGGGTAGCGACTCTTCACGGAGAGGAGTTGATGAAGGAAATCGCAATAGCCAAGAAGGTGGTAGCAGAGAAGCATCTGCTGAGACCGAGACTGGAGCGTTACATAATAGCACAGGCGAAGGGAGACAAGAGATTAGCAGCTTGGCATCTGGCGAAGGCTCAGCTGATAGAACTCCACATCTACCGCAAGAAGCATCCTTCGGAGAACGTTTAAAGAATGCCATTGTCGAGACTGAGCCTAACCCTTCTGAGGCTCAGAAGAAGGCAGGTAACTATAAGAAGGGACATTTGTCATTTGGTGGCTATGACTTTACTGTAGAGACACCGAAGGGCACTACACGTAGCGGTAAGGACGAGCAGGGCAAGCCTTGGAGCGTGACCATGCACGATACTTATGGCTACATCTTGGGCAAGATTGGCGTGGATGGTGACCATATTGATATGTTCATCAATGATGCTGCTGACCTTGATTCTTTTGATGGTAACGTTTATGTTGTTGACCAGGTGAACCCAGAGACTGGTGAGTTTGACGAGCATAAGGTGATGTTTGGCTATCCTTCTGAGGAGGCTGCTACAGAGGCTTATCTTGCCAACTACTCTAAAGGCTGGAAGGGACTTGGTAAGGTTACTGCTGTGCCTAAGGCTACCTTCGATAAGTGGTTAGAGTCTTCCGACCGCAAGACTAAGCCATTTGCGGACTATGCAATGATTAAGAAAGGTGCTCATCAGGACTTTATTTCAGATATGGAATATACATACGAGAATGATGTGCATCCTTCGGAGGAAGATAAGCCTAAGATGCAGAAGTTTGCAGAGCGTTTGCTTAATTTCCACCAAGATAGAGAAGACAAGCCAGAGTATGGGTATTCTGTGCTTTCTTCTAACATCAATGGGGATAAACTCTATCCAAGCGAAAAGAAATGGTTTGGTACAAAGAAGTATCGCCAGGGTGTTTCTTGGGTAGACAAAGAAAATGCTTGTGCATACGAGTTGAACCCTCGCTTTAACGCACAGGGCTATTTAACGGCTGTTGGTGTGCATAAAATTGTGCCACTTGCTTCTTTTAATCGCGATGTGAAGGAGGTGAAGCCTTCGGAAATGACGGAGGTGCAGAAGGTGGCTTTTGATGCCGTTTCTGCTATGCTTAAGAAGGCTGGAATACCTGTGAAGGTGATAAGCAACGAGGAGATGGAAAAGGTGGCAGAAGAGCAGGATAATCTTGCAATCTCTATGCTGATGAGCGACCCACAGCTTCGTTTCAACATCAAGACACCTGAGCAGAAGAAGGCTGCTAAGGCTGCATACGATTGGGCAACCGAGCATCGCCCAGATAAGTATGCGCAGTATGCCATCGTGAACATGGATAAACCTAACCAGATGCCAGAGTACTTCCAAAAGAAGGCTTTGGCTGAGCAGTGGCGTAAGTACTATACCAACGCTTGGAGAATCGGCAACTACAAGGCTTTTGACCTCAATAAGCCTTTTGAGGAGCAAATCAAAAACGTAGTTGGCAAGGTACCTGAGGAGTTCGACCCTTACAAAGTTGACAGAAACAGAGAGAAAATTTCTGATTTGAAGAAGCAGATTAAGGAAACTCATGCCAAGCTTGATGCAGCAGGTAACGAGCGTATTGCCTATCAAAATCAGCTGATGCAGCAATATATGGATGAGCATGGGCTGAGTTCGGAAAACGAAATCCCTGATGATGTTTGGATGAACTCTAGACAAACGGCTATGCTAGAGTATAGTTCTAAGCGAAGAGAGTTGGAAGCTAAGTTGCAAGATTTGGAGAACCAACTGAAAACTGTTGCAGAGCCAAGAATCAGCTTCATGCGTACCTATCATGGTAGCGGTGCTAGCTTTGACAAGTTCGATTTATCTCATGCCTTGGAGGGCGAAGGAAGCGAGACGTTCGGACATGGTGTGTATGTTACGAACTCTAAGGAGATAGGCACAAATTATGCACAGAGAGCTAAGGATAAGAAGGCAATATTTGGCTTTGAATTTGTAAATCCACAAAGTATGTCAAAAGAGGCACAGGATATGCTGAGACATTATATGTATAAGCATCAAGATGTGGCAAAGGGCTTGGAGAATGCACGTAAAGATTTGAAAGATGTTATAGGAAAATTCCCTGATACAGATTATCTGCAAGAACTAAACGAAATTCTTGCAAAGGACGATGATAGCATAGCTATACCAAGTAATAGAGCATATCGATATGATGTGGATATTCCTGATGATAATGGCAGCAACTATCTTGGATGGAACGAATCTCAGAATTTTCCATTGGAAAAATGGTATAGACTTTGGGAAATAACCCACAACGGTTTCAGTGAAAACGAGTATTTTAATGATGGTGGAGCGAGATATGATATAGATAGGATTGAGCGTATCACCCAAATGAAACTTGAATCGCCAGAGAATGGTATGCAGAAACTTCCTACATTGAAAGGTGAAGAACTTTATCATGCTTTGGAAGACTTCTTCGACCGTGAAAGACCTTCGTATGGTGCTGAATTAGCATCAAAGGCTTTGAGTGAAATAGGTTTTGTCGGTATCAAGTACCCTGCTGGAATGATTCATGGCGGTGCAGAGGAAGGCGATTACAACTATGTGATATTCGATGAGAACAATGCCAACATCTCTGGTAATACTAAGTTTGCTCAGGGTAGAGGTGTGGTTTATGGCTACACTGATGGCAAGGAGATTGTACTGAACCAGGAGCATCTGAATCCTAACACGCCTATCCATGAGTATCAGCATATCTGGCGCACAGCTGCTAAGGCTAAGAATCCTGAACTAATTGAGCATGGTGATAATCTCATCAAGCAGACGGAATGGTTCAAGAACTTACAAGGCGACCCTAACTATAAGCATCTGAGCGAGGAGAAACTTTGTGATGAGGCTTTTGCTCGTTTGGTAGGTGACGAGGGTGAAGCAATACTTGAACAGATGGCTAAGGATGCCATCAAGGAGAATCCGCTTGATACAGCTAAGGAATTGAGTGTTATCAATAAGTTGAAGGAGTGGTTGAAGAAGTTCTGGTATTGGACTTTGGAGACCTTCACCAAGTGGAAGTCTGAGGACATCAAGAAAATGACTTTGGAGGATATTCGTAACCTTGTGCTGAGAGACTTGGTGCAGGGAGTGGATCCACGTACCGTGCTGAAAGGTCAAATGACCAAGGACGAAGCTGTGTCTTTACGCCAGCAGATGGCTGATAATGCCGAGCCTGAAAGAATCCTCGAACATACAGAGGATAACTGGTTACAGGATTTCGGCAAGGATGGTCGTGTCAATACACCAATAGGTAGCATCAAGTTAGGTGAAAACCAATATAAAAAGGCTGGTAGAGAAGACAGAATCAAACGATTTGGTCTATTGAAACCTACCTTGGAGCGTCCAGATGTTATCTTAGAGAAGCCTGCTCCTAAAGAAGGTGCAGAAAGACAGACCAAGTATCTGTTTGTAAAGTCTTTCAAGAAAGTAGACGGAACAAAGATTCTGAACTTTGAATCAATCACCGTAAAGCAAGGCGAGGATGAAGTTTCAATCAGTGCCCATCAAATAGAACCTTCAAAATTGTTGAAAGAATTAACGGAATCAAAAATGCTATGGAATCGTTTCAGAGGCGATTCTAATTCCTTGGGCGAGAATCAAGGTTCGGCATTAACTCCATCCGCAAATAACCCAAGCGGAAAGGATAGCGTCCTGAATCCTCATAGCGATGCAAAGATACGCAATTCCTTTGAAATCACCAAGGAAAATGGTGGAAATTTATCTGTGGAGGATAAAATAAAAGCTGTATCTCAGCAATTTGGGGTTGATGAGGCTGATGTGGCAATGTATGCCAATGCTATTAAGAAGGGGTCTACTGCTGAGGCTGCACGTTCCAGAGCCAATATAAAGCGTCACTTGATGCAGGTAAATGAAGGTAACATTTTCTCATTGAAGGATATTGTTAAGTACACCAAACCTATAAATGAAGCCTTGAAGGAGAATTTTGGTGACCTTGATGCAATGATTGAGGAACGAAGAAAGCAGGTTGAAGCAGAGCGTAATGCTATGGAAGCTGCTAGAAAGAGAGCAGAGGAAGAGGAAGCCAAGCGCAAAAAGCACTTGGAGGAACTTTCTTTGATTCCTGATGATAAACTTGACAAGCAGTATATGGATGCTCTTGCTAAGGGTGATGATGCTACAGCCAGGGAAATGCTTGATGAGGCTGCCAGACGTAAGGGATATGACGATACCGAAAGCGCATATCAGGGCGTAGGTGCATGGGCTGCACCGGGAAACCCTGGATATGAAAGCGACAAGGCGAGACGTGACGATTGGGAATCCAGTGGCTCAGATGTAAACCTGGAGGATATGGCTTTGGGGTACACTCCTCAGCCGGATGATTACTTCTCTCACCCTGAGCGTTATTCGCAGAACACTCCTCATGGATTGGAATCTGTGAAAGCCATCAATACGGCTATTGATGCCATTAAGAATGGCGAGAAGGATGTTAAGGTAAAGGTTTATCGTGCTGTTCCAACTTCTGTGAAAGAAGGAAAGTTGCGTAATGGTGACTGGGTTACTCCTTCTAAGAAATATGCCGAAATGCACGGAACGAACCGACTGGATGGCAAATATCGTATCATTGAAGACGAAGTTCCGGCTACTCAACTGTGGTGGGATGGCAATGACGCAAATGAGTTTGGCTTTGATGATGGCAAGGCGTATAAATACAAGAATGCCAAGAACAACAGAAAGTTGAACGACCTTGTTACCTATGATGATGAGGGTGACGTTATTCCTCCTTCTAAGCGTTTCAATTCTCGCAAGAGCGATATTCGCTTCATGTTTGCTGGAGAAAAGGGAGCTGCTGAGGCTGATAAGGCTGATGAGCAAACTATCCGCATGGATAACCTGGATGTGGCTAAGCAGATGGAAGATGAAAAGAAGGATGCCAAGATTATCAAGATGGCTACTGGTTGGGAGAAAGGCGTGGATGGCAAGTGGAGATACGAAATGCCTGATGCCAAGATAAAGGACACCATCGATGTAGGTGGTGGAAATATCGTTAAGCGTTTCGAAGAGGATATGCTATGGACTGATGGTAAGTTGGAAGATGCTGTGGATGCGACAAAGCTTTTTGAGGCTTATCCTCAGTTGAAAAATATTAAAATCCATACTGATGCAGTAATGAATGACATGCCTTCAAATGGGGAATACAATCCACAAACAAAGACTATAACCATTCATGCGGATGAATTAAAGTATCTGAATAGCATTCTGAATCATGAAATTCAGCACGTAATTCAGCATGAAGAGGGTTTTGCGCATGGTGGCACACCCGAACAGGTGGAGAGAGATTTCAATGCTGCTAAGGCTGAATGGAAGGCACGTTCCTATGCCTTTGAATTGGAAGAGAAAGCCAAGGAAATGGGTGGTGAGTACAACCAATCTGAGGTAGAGAAAGCTCTTATCCAAGAATATAAGGACATGGATATGCCTGAGTTCATTCCTGACAAGGAAACCCGAATTAAGGGATTCAACTACTTCGCGCGTGGCTATGCAGACAGAAGTATGGATGATGCCATTAAGCGTTTCCGTTTGGATAGGTTCCAACGTACAGACTTTGATTCTTACCAAGAATATAGAAAGTTGGCTGGTGAAGTTGAATCTCGAAATGTGGAGAAGCGTTTGGGTATGACGGACGAGGAGCGCAGAAACTCATTGGCATCTGAAACTGAGGATGTGAACCGTGATGAGCAAATCGTGATGAATGGGAGCGATGCTAGCTATAGCATCGTGAAAGACCCTGAGACCATCAAGAAGCTGGATAAAGAAGACACGGTGAAGGTTTATCGTGCCATGCAGGTAGGCGAAGATGGAAAACTCTATCCACCGATGGCTGCAAAGGTGAAGGGCAAGTTTGTAGAACCTATCGAACTCGGCAAGTGGGAGCAGGCAGATGAGCGACCAGAGCTTGCAGATGATAAGGGTATGTTTACCCTCAACAAGGGTAATGGTAAGTCGCTTAAGGCTGCTTACAATCCTTATCTTCATACTTCTCGCACTCCACTGAACGACCAGTTTAGCGAGGCTCAGAATCGCCCTAATATCGTGACCGTAGAGGTTGAGGTGCCAAAGAGCGAGCTGACCAGTGGCTACAAGGCTGATAAAGCCAAGGATGCCGTGGGTGAAGTAGAGTGGAAGGCAGGTATCATCCAAGGACAGTTGACAGGCAAGCGCAAGGTGGTGCTTTCTCGTTGGGATAAGCCTGTGCGTATTGTACCTGACAGCGAGGTGGCTGATGTTATCGTTAATGATATGTTCAAGGGCAAGAATATTACTATGCCTTCGAATGTGGTTACTCCAAGTCTGAGAAAAGAGTTAGAGAAGCGAGGTGTGCCATTTGTCGAGACCGATAACAGAGGCAGAATCGTAGGAGGTGAGAATGATGGTGTGCATTATTCCAAGGTGTACGGTAAAAATGCGCAATCTCCTATCTTGGAGCAGAAGTTGCAGAAGCATCCTGATTCGCTGATGAAGGCTGGCACCTACTTTAGTGGTGGTGGTCTGGTTGAAGAGGGATTGAAGGGCATTATCGACCCAGTGGTGGCTGTGGAATATGACCGAAAGATAAGTGGCGTGTATCGCAACAACTTCGGGCAGCATATTGTTACGGCTGACGTGAGAGACGTGGACCCTAAGGAACTGGTGAAGCATATTGATGGCGAGGTGGAGTATTTCCATGCTTCTCCTGTATGCAAGAACTATTCTCAGGCAAAGAGCAATGGGGGCGAGGTGGAGCTTGACAAGGAGACTGCCAAGAGTACTGCCGACTTCATTGATGCCGTGAAACCGCGAGTGGTGACTATAGAGAACGTGAAGGGCTACAAGGACTCTGAGGCGATGAAGATTATCACCCAGACGCTGGATAAGAACGGCTACAAATGGGATGCTGACGTTTATAATGCCGCAGATTTTGGTGGTTATACCAGCAGGGAGCGACTGATTGTTAGAGCCGTGAAGGACGGAGAACTGCCGGAGAAGCCTAAGAAGCAACCACGCAAGGGTGGATGGCTAGAGGCTGTGGAGGATATTCTTCCTACCCTGACGGAGAAGAAAAACGGTGTGGCACCATGGATGGACACCAGATTGAAAGTTGACGGTATTGACTGGCAGAAGGTGGAGAAGCCTCTTTACGTCATGGGTAGTGCCTATGCCGATGGCAAGATACCTCATGCCTATGGGGATGAGATTCTGCCAACGCTGAGAACCAAGAGCGGAGACGTGATTATCATGCCTGGTGGAAAGGTGTTGCGTGCTGATGGCAGGGTATTGGCTAGAATAACCGGACTGGGCGATGACTATCTGTTGCCTAAGACGGAATCTTTGGCGCATACCATCATTGGCAATGGTATTCCGGTGCAGTTGACCAAGGGCGTGATTGCTCCTCTGCTGAATAAGGATGACTTATCCGGCAGAAATGTGCTGGCTAGACTTGGCAGCTCTATATTTAAGAATAACTGGGATGCTGACAAGCAGAAACAGGTGAGTGACCGGGTGGTGAACACTGCCAACAAACTGGGTGGTGCTGAGGCTACGGTTTACACTTCTGTGGATGAGGTTCCTGATGCTTATCTGAGTGATGTGAAGAATGGTGCTACCGGCTGGTATGACCCAACTACGCATACGGTTCATGTTTATCTGCCTAACTGTGCTGATGCCGATGAGGCTCAGAGAACCGTCTTCCATGAGAAGATAGGACATGAGGGTATGGAAGTGCTGCTTGGTGGGGAGCAGGGCGTGAGAAAGTTTGCGGACTTCGTATATAAGTCTGTAGATAAGAAGACGAGGGGCAAGATTCTCGACTTCGCTCATCAGTATGATCCAGGTTGGAACAATCCTGACCGCATCAATATCGGCACGCAGGAGTATATCGCCCATCTTGCAGAGGAGGGTCCAACTACAGCTGAGGACTTTTCTCTGTGGACTAAGATAAAGCATTATCTCATCAAGGTGCTTAAGAAACTTGGCATCCGTGTGCCTGGACTTCTGAACGACAAGGATTTGAGATATTACCTAATGAAGGCTGGTAAGGCTCTCCACGTTTGGGACAATATGCCGAAGGAGAAGCAGGAGGCTATGATGGCACAGGCTAGCAATGCCGAAATCAAGGATGCGCTAGCTGATGGTGCTGGCAAGGGCAAGCCGAGACAGAAGAAGGGCGAGAGTGCCATCCAATACATGAAGCGAGTGATGGAATGGAAGCGATGGAAGGAAGCCCGAGAGGATAAGGAAGACCCAGAGCCACCTATGTTCTATGACTTCGATAAGGATGCCGAGGGCAAGAAGGAATGGGAACGCCTTAACAAGGAGTGGCGTGATAGCCATGGACTGAAAGGCGAGGAAATGCCACTTCGCCCAGAGCGCAAGGAAGGCGAAAGCGATGATGCCTTTATGAACCGCTATAAGGAGTGGGAGAAGTGGAACGATGCCATGGGCGATAAGGAGAACCCTATGCCTGATATGTTCTCCTTCGAGAAGCAGAAGCAGGACGAGGCTAGACAGAAGTATGAGGACTGGCTGACTAGACACGAACTGAACGAGCAGAACGATGCCGACCTAGACTTGTACGAGGGCAAGATATACCCAGCCGAGACCAATCCGAAGGCTGATGCACTGGAGCAGCAAGTGATGCAGGACTTGGCTGAGGTGACCAGTACGGACGTGAGCAAGGAGGGTGCTGCAAGAACCGTTAAGCATGCCGTTATCCATCGTAGAAAGAACATGGAGGAGGCGAGTGCAGATGATGCCATCTATATCAATGATGTGAAGAACAGCATCGAGAAGATGGCAGATAGCGGTGCTTTCGATAAGTTGCTTTCCGACTACCAAGGCAAGCCAAACAAGGCTGAAAAGCTAGCTGAGGCTATACCTTATATAATAGAGGCTCCTAGAAGACTGCGTGACCTGGCGCACGACCTGAATGCCACTGGTGCTTTTGACAAGGGACATATCCATATCCAGCCGGAAGATGTTGAGGCTATCCAGCCTTACGTGGCAGACTTGATTGCTGAGACTGGGAAGAAACATACCGAGCTGAAAGATGGCAAGGAGGTGGAGATATATGATAATCCTCAGGCAGTGAGCGAGGTGGCTAGCAAGATGGCACAGGCTATCAATGCCAATCATCAGGGCGAGGAAGGTTTTGTTCCTATTGACGGAACGGACATTCTTAGCGAACATGTATTGCCACTGGTCAAACAGCAGATTGTGCCGAAGGGTATTGATTACAAGAATCTTTCGCCTGAAATGAAGGCTACTCTTGATTCTATCCGTGACTGGTATAACTATACCTACGACTGGTTGAAGGATAATCGCACCTTAAGGGAGGACACCGGATATAATGTTGACTATGTAAACCATATCTGGGATAAGGAGAAGAGTGACAAACAGGCTTATGCCTTGTATGTGGAGAACAGACAGCGCACGAAAAGCCCTAACGAGAAGCCGAGAACCATCAGTACCCTGATGGAGGGTATCAGCGTAGGACTTGTGCCTAAGACTACCGACATCACCAAGATGATGGCTTACTACAGCAGAAGTAACATCGAGGCTTGGGCTAACAAGACGATGCTCCAAGAGGTGAGCGGACTGAACGTAATCGAGCGCAACGAGGACGGAGAGATTATTTCTTCCGACCCACTGCTTTCATCAGTTGCACCTTTCAACTTGGAGCAATACAAATACTTCGAGATTCCAGGTGTGGGTCCTGTATGGGTATATAATGTATCGCCTAAGCAGATGAAGGTAACGAATCCTATCACTGGCAAGGAGAGGGTGCTTTATAGAGAGGCTAGTGCCGGGAACAGATTTGGAGTAGTGTTTGATACCTACCAGTCTTCTCCTTTCTGGAAAGGATATGATTTAGTTGCTTCGACCTTGAAAAAACTGGAGCTTGGTTTTAGTGGTTTCCATGCTGGAGCCTTGACGGAGGTTTATATGGTGCAGAACATGGTGGAGTTTGGACCCAAGAAGGCTATGGCTAACTTTATGAAGTATATCTTTGTTGATACGATGAAGAATCATCAGTTGCCTTGCTTCGCTAATCCTGAGGACTTCCAGGAGGCAGCCAGCCACTTGGTAAAGTTTGGAGCGACCAACGACTATGCAGCTGCAGATGTGCAGAATATGTTCGACAACTTCCGTGACAGCATGATGAAGGTGCAGGAGAAGTTGAGGGACGGAAATGGAATTTCCGGAACGGTGGCTTTGGCTGCTATGCCTTTGAAGGTGGCTACGCAGATGCTTTCGCTCATTAATAAGGGCATGGATAGAGCCTTGTGGGATTTCCTTCATGACGGACTGAAACTTGCCACCTACCGGATGAGGGCAGACAAGACCAAGGCTAGGTCCAAGGCGAAGGGATGGACAGACGAACAACTGAGCAAAGCCCTGGACGAGGACGGACAGTTTGTAAACGATATGTTTGGAGGTCAGCACTGGGATGTGCTAGGTGCCAGCCATCGAACCTTGCGAAAAGCTGGCAGATGGCTTCTTTCTCCTGACTGGAATGCTTCAACCACACGCCACTTCCTGGCATTAACTGGTTATGGCTCTATCTGGAATGAGGCTACCTTTGAGAACTTCAAGCAGTACTATCAGAGGCTCTGGAATAAGGAACTTACTCCAGAGGATGAGGGAAGAAGAGGCAGACAGATTTCTGCTCTGCTTTGTTATGGCATCGGCTTCATGGTGTTCTATGAGGCTTTTGCGAATGCTTTCAATGCTGCCTTCCGTGCCATGGACGAGGAGAAGGAGCGCAAGAAGGCTGAGGAGATTAGGAAGACCAACCCAAGCTATAAGAGCATGTACGAATTGGCTTATCCTGATGGTATGAAGTGGTATGACTACTTGATGCGTGGAAACACGCTTGGACAGCAAAGTAAAATCTTTATGGGTAGATATGCTGACGGAACGGAAATGTATATCCGACATGGTAAGCAGTTTCGAGAGATACCTGAGTACTTCTTCAACGAAAAGGGTGAATTTGAAATACCTGGCCCATTTGTGAATAGATTGGTGGGTAAGGCAAATCCATTGATAAGAATGGGATTGGATGATTATAATTATCTAAGTCCTTATAGGGCTAGCCATTCTGATAAGGAGTTGCAGCGTAAATATGCAAAGCTTGTAGGAAATGAGTCTTGGGGTAAAACCATTGGACTTCTTCACAAGAATGCTCTGTATGCTTTCCCTTTCCTGATTCCGAGTCAGGAGAACAAGGAGTTTAAGGCGGTGGACTTCTTCTTCCCATCCTCAAAGGGATTCTCTCCTTGGAAGGCTCAGAGCTATTTCAAGGACTTCATCCTGAGCGGTGACATGGAAGGCGTGGTGATGACCTACCAGAGCTGTGAGCGCAATGGCATCGACCCCGAGGAGCAGATAAAAGCAGCCATCGGTAGCGTGAAGGCATTGGAGAGTGCAGAAATGAAGGATGGCATTACTTCTTTGCAGGAGGCTAGCCAGCGATTTGATGCAGCCAAGAGTATCACGGAAAAGAAGAAGATGCGCCAGAAGATGAAGAAATTCCTCTCTCAGAGCGACTACAAGGCATTCACCCAGAAGGAGGCACTGGACATGGTGCAGAGCTACCTGAATGGGGAGGATGATTTGAAGGAGATGGAAAAGGCTGAAAACAAATACTTGATGAAGGCGAAATCGGAGGATGTGACAGAGGACTGGAGAATACAGGCTGTATGGAACGGAACGATGGAGACCTACGATGAGTATCTACGCTTGAAGGATGTTGACAAGGCGAAGGCAAACGCCTTCAAGAACAGCAAGACCAACAAGCGACTGTTTGCAGCTAGAAAGGCTATCTCTGCTGCCAAGAAGAAGATGAACAAAGCCAAGAAGCAAATGGACGGTCAGAACGATGCCGCCAAAATGGTGGAGATACGCAAGACCAGAAAGGAGCTGATTGAAACATTAAACGGAATGGAGTAGTCCGGCATGATAAAAGCTACGAGGGCTTACTCGATACTCAGAAAAAGAAAAGGGACTTGCTTCACAGCGAGTCCCTTTTTGATAGTCGTAAAATTCTAAATTCCAAATAAATTATATTTTTATAAAAAATGAAAATCGTATTTTGAAGATGTTGGAGCGATGACTAACCTATCTGGGCGGGTCCGTTGGCTTCTGCCTTCTTTGGTGTTGCCCAGCGTATGTAATCAGCCATGCTGTCGTCCATGCGCTGCTGCTCACTCTTCGGATTCTCCTTCTTTTCCTTTCCCCAAAGGCGTCTGGCAATATCATCCAAGCACCACTGCCAATCGTCTCGAAGGGTGGGCATGATGGTGACATCTGCCTTTGGTGGGTCAACATGCTTTGTGTTGCCATCCTTATCGGTCTCTTGCTTGGTGGAGAGAGAGGCGAAGGGAACGTTATTGTCGTTAAGAAACTTCTCCACATCCTCCTTCTTGTTGTCACAGAGAAGAATGCAGACGGAAACCTTATTCTTCTTCAAGGTGGTGAGGGCTTCTTTCGCCTTGCCTACCAGGGAGAGGTTGCCTTTATCATCCTTTGTGATGACGCAGGCTTCGTGAACATTTATTGATTTACTCATACTTAAAAACGTTTTTAAATGAAATGCGGAACAAAAATACTAGGAAATGATGGAAAAGTAATGTTAAGTTGCGCAACTTATCACTAAGAAGTGAGAAAAAGGCGGTATTTTTGGCGAAAAATTAAGAATTATGCCAGATAATCGTGTTATAAATGATATTTCGAACTATGCCGAGCCTGGACCTGACTCCCTTGAGGGAGTGAGCAGGGAGCGGTTTGCCCAGACGGACAGCAACCTTCGGCTGATAGAATGGGCTTGCCAATACTTCTATGATGGCGCAGAGCTGAGAAAGAAGTGGAAGCGAGCGCAGGACTTCGTGATGGGCAGACAGCTGGAAGAACTGATAGAGTGGAACGGCAGAAAGATAAGCATCCGTCAGTATATGGAAATGAAGGGTATGCCTATACTGGAATATGATGTGATAGGTGACAAGCTGCTTTCTCTCGTAGGACTTGTGCGCCAGCAGCGCAGTACAGCCTCTTGTAGTGCCGTAGACCCCAACGAGGAGGACTATATCAATTTCTTCAATGAATACCTTCGGCAGAACGACAACTTGAACGATAGGCAGGAGTTGGATGCCAGAATGTTTTATGCCTTCTGTGTCTTCGCCTTCGTGGGCATGAAAACCTACTATGGCAGGAAGGACGGAAAGAATGGTATATTTGACTACATGGTGGACATCTTTAAGATAGCGTTGCCACCTTTCTTCAAGTATGACCTGAGCGACATAGAATTTATCGCTGAGGCTCACGATTTGACTTGGCGAGAGATAATCGCCACCTTCACCGATGGAAGCAAGGCTGAGGTGGACAAACTGAGCGAGATATATCTACAGACACAGCATCATTTCGCTCCAGAACAGACTTATCACCCGAATGGTGAAGCGCAGTATGCCGGGATAGATGATTTCACCCATTCTTCGGTAATCGGTAAGTACCGGGTATTGGAGATTTGGACGAAAGAGACTAGGCCAGCCATCTGGGTGCATGACTGGGATGCTGGAACTAGCGGATATGCCTCTCCCGACCAACGAGCCTTCTACGAGGAGAAGAAGCGGAAGCTAGAGGAAGCCAACATCATGAAGGACGAGAACGGTCTGCCTGTGCTCGATGAGAACGGTGAGCCTATCTATTATGTGGACCCATCAGAGCTTAAGACCATCGAAATGAAGGATGAGGTTGAGACCTATTGGTACAGAAGATACCTAACTCCGAATGGCTATCTGCTGGATGCGAGAGAATCGCCTTACTATGTTCTGAGAGACGGTTTCAGAACTTCCATCATGCCATATACCTTCGTGGCATATCCTTGCCTGAATGGCGAGGTAAGAAGTTTCTCGATGCGTGCCGAGAACAACCAGCGTACCTTGAACCACTATATGATGATGATAAACTTCATTGTTGCCAATGGTGCCAAGGGTACGATGCTTGTGGATGAGAATGCTCTGAGCGAAAAGCAAAGCATCGATGAAATGCAAGTGAATTATACCAAAACAGATAGCATCATCTTGTGGAACTCCAAAAACGGAGGCAAGCCACCGCAGACTTTGGTCAACAAGAGTATTCCGGCAGGAGTTGACTTCATGGTTAACTTCGCCAAGACCATGGCAAGTGAGGGTACAGGCGTGCAGGGTGCTCTGCAAGGCGTTCATCGCAATACTAGCGGTAAGCAATACCAACTGGAAAGGGAAAGTTCTTCTACCACAATACAAGATTTTGTGGAGAGCTTCAATAACTTCAAGGTGAGAATCGCCAAGAAGAAGCTGTATCTCATACAGGAGTTTTGCACCTCAGCGGACAGCGTGAAACTGACAGGGGACGATTTCGAGACACATTTCAACCCAGAGACCATGAGGGATATGGATTTAGATGTTTCCATCGACTTGGACGCTTACAGCCCACTTATCAGAAATGCTAATAACGATATGGCTTGGCAGATGATGGTTAGTGGTAAGATGGACCCATATACGATGCTGACCGTAGGACAATTCCCTGGTACAAGCAGAATGAAGAAGTACTTCAAGGAACAGCTAGAGAAGCTACAGGCGATGCAAGCGCAGCAGCAAGCGAATGGCGAAATGCCTACAGCAGGAGCTGGACAACAGCAAACAGGTACGCCAGCAACACACCTGAAAGATGCAAGCGATGGTGTAAATGACTTGGCAACTTTGCCATCATCGGGCACATAAAAGGAAAGTTCTTAGAATCATAATAAACTCTTAAGTTTTTAGTTAGTAGATTGTTTATAGGTTTTTAGTTTTAAAGGTAAAAAGATAAGGAAGAGGAGACCGTGATGGCTTTCTCTTCCTTTTGTTTTGTGTGGGCTTAGGAGATACCATATTTCTTCTTGTAGGAACGTAGCTTTTCCATAGGGACGGAAACACGATACATGTAATAGTCTTGCCACTGCTTCAACTTCTTGGCTCTAACCTTGTTGTCGGCATTGCAGCCTATTGCTCCCCACTTGGAAGGTGTGTAGTAGAAGGATGCAGCCTTGATGTCTTCAACGTTCTTGAAGTAGCGTGTAGCCTTCCACTTGCCAAGCTGGACTAGGCGACGGTAGGCGAGCATACCCTTGCGGTTGGGGTCGTAGGTCATAATCGCCCAATCCTTGTGGGACTGGTCGTAGAGCATGTAGAAGCGAGGCGCACCACCTTCCTTGTACTTAGCAAGGGTGGCTTTCACTCCCTTCTGCCACATACGAGTGGAGCGGAAGAGTTCGATACGAGTAACAATAGGCTGGTAGATGGTTATGACCATCTTACGCAGCAGGTTTGAATAACTTTGTTTCATTTTTCTTTTTACTTTTAATTGTTAACTTATATGGACAGGCGATGGAATCGCCTGGAACGGTGGCTCAGGGAGAGGGCTAGCTGCCACCACCTATGCCTGACAACTCAGCTACTACTGGTGGGCGGTTGCGGAGGCGTTCACGCTCTATCTCTGCCTTTGAACGGAATGGAACGATTTCAGGTGCTGGCATATCCTTCTCTACGTAGAGGGCGATAGCTCTAGCCATCACACGGTCATCGTGCTTGCCTGCAATGGCACCGTAGCAGTCGTTCTGCTTGTAGTAGAGGAAGTAGGTGCATTCATCAATGGCTGCAAGTTCTCGCTCCATATAGCCACCGTCTCGGATGATGCGTGCCATGGTCTTCACTACTGCCACCTTGGTAGCCTTGTTAGTATTGAATCCCCATTTGGTCTCAATGTTCTTCACCTTCTTCAACTTGGACTGTGACGCACTATATAGATTACTGTAGAGAGGGATGAGGATAGGGAAGAACAGCTCTGACTGGTTGCCCTCGGTATTGTTCATGCGAGAGTAAGCGGTATTGTTCTCGATAACCAGGAAGGCATCATTAAAGAAATGAGCAATCTGGGCGCAACGCATGGCGAGTTGGTCGGCATCGCAGTGACCATGCCATTCGGCTACAATCTCGGGAACACCACCATAGATTTCATCGTAGCGGTCGAGCACCACGATGTCGGAGAAATCGGAAGTCTTGTGAGAGCCACCAATATCGCAGGACACAACATAGCGATGCTTGACAATCTCGGAGTTGTCGGGGCCAGCCCAAACTTTGAGAGGTCCACCGGAACGTTCTACAAAGCGGATGTTGTTCATGCAAGCAGGGTCGGCTGCATCGTAGGAATCTCCCTCGATGTCGCCCACCATGATAGGCTCGATACCCTTGCAGTCCTCTTCCATCTCCTTCAACTTGTAAGGGTCGAAAACAGTAGTACCAGAGAAGAGGAAGGCTTCCACGTCATCGGAAGGATATTCCTGGCGCATGCCATCCAAGTCGCTGTACTTCTTGCACTCATTCACATACCAATGGATGCCTTCGAGGGTTGCACCCTTGATTTCCCAAAGCCACCAGAAGTAAGAGCCATGATATTGCTCATCCTCACGATTCTTGTAGAGCCAAAGAACGAAATCAATCTTTTCTTGCTCAGACTTGAAAGGAAGGATATACTTCTCGATGTCGAACCATGGAACGAAGTAAGGGGTATAGATGGAAAGGCGATTGCCGTCCTTGTCGAAAGAGTTGGCACGCACCCATTCATCATGGAACTCATTTTCACGCCCGTTAGGGGTAGACTCTCGCACGATGAAGGTGTAAGGTCTCGTAACATTGATAGGCGAGATTGCTGCATTGACAACCTTCTGTGGAGTCCACTCTGTAGTGTTAGGGAAAAAGGCTTCCTCGGTGATGTGAGCCATAGCTGCATCGGCAGAACGGCAGGACTCAGGGTTACGAGCCGAACCAGTCTGTATCTTGCAGGAGCGAGGGATGAGGTACTTGATATTGTTCTGAGTGCTTGATGTGCGGAGTTTGCGAGAATCTTCCTTGAATGTCTCTCCAATCTCATAGTAGAGCCATGTAGGGATGGCATTCGCCAATTTCTCGTACATATCGAACACCTGGGTAGCAGATGAAGACTGGTGACCGATGATGTTGCTATTCCAGTTGGTCTTCCAGAACATCTGAATCCAGAACATGTAAACCTCGGTATCAGTAGAACCACCCCATTGGCGACACTTCAAGAGGATAATCAAGATACTGTGCAGCTCACCATGAAGGCGTTGCCGTTCGAAATCCTTGGTGAGACCTATCTGTGCATGGTTGAGAAGGAAAGGTATATCATCGCCACCATCCTTATTCTTGATTCGGGCATAGGCGTAGGCGAAGAAATAAAAATCGTGCTTGCAGCGCAGACGGATGAGATAACGGAATACTGCATCGCGTGCCTTTTCTTGATCCAGGTCTGCCATGTACTTCTCGCAGAAGGCAGAGATAGAACCGCACTTGATGATGGCGCAGAACTTCTTTTCCTTCAACATTTCTACAGGAAGCCAAAGTTTCTTGCCCTTCAAGAAATCCTCAATGACACACTCGAAGCGAAGACCAGGGGCATTCTCTCCAGTAATGGGACGATAAGTAGCGAGGAGGCTTGTGAGCCTTCTCTTATCTTCCTCTAGAATCTCTTTGAGCTTCTTATCGGACAGTTGCTGCTGAGGTCGTACCTTTAATGTGGATTTTGCTACTGGCATCCGTTATATATAATAATGTTAAGTGTTGAATGTTAAATGTTGAGTTTTTGAGATTTGCGAATGAATCCTTCTGCCTTGGCATAGATGAATCCGATGGCAAAGAGGATGAGGTGATAGATGCCAGCTATGTGAGGGAGGAGGCATCCAATCACTAGGAGGATGAGCATCTGCCAGAAGGCTAAGCGTTTTCGCCTGTAGAGCCACGGAGCAGTGAAACCCATGAAGAAAGATATAATGACCGATGCGCCCAAGACCGGGAGGGACGGATAATAAAGGAAGGAGAGACCAACGGAGGCAAGCCACGAAGCCAGCACACGATGGATGCGAAACTGACGATGCACCATGAGGAGGCACCAGGCATTAACAGCCCAATGGATGAAGTTGGCATGACCGAACATGTAAACGAAATGGGAGTATTGAGGCGAGGATGGCGACACAGCAAGATTGGCGTGCAGCGGAATGATGAAAGCCATCAGGAGGACGATGAGGAGTGTTATATATAATGTACGCATAATGAATGAAAGTTTTATCGAGTGATGAATGATGTTTTCTTATTGCGGAAATAATTGCTGATTTTCATCTGTATGTAGCGAGGAGCCATCCCCATGTTGGGTGCAGGGAGGTCTAGGCACACATACACAAGATACTTGGTGTTGTATTCCTTGTATTGTTCCATTTGACGGAGGCGCAAGAAATCCTGATAGAAGGCTTCGAAGAGCTTTTCCTTCATGGCTTGGTATTTGCCGAACTTAGGCTTTTCCCCCTTGATGCGCTTGCAAACATACCGATAGGCTGTGCTATCAGCGAGATAATAACAAGAGGCTGGCATCTTGGCGATGTAATCGCATATCTTAGCCATGGTGGTAGGATATTCTACCATCCTCTTGGCCTTACGAAAGAGCAGAAACATTTCCTGGTCTCTTTTAAGGTAAATTTCGGATATGGAATTTAGATGTTTCATGCCAACAAAATTAATTCATCAAGATGCAGAACTTATCACAAAGTAATGCGAAATTTTGCTTAATTTAGCACACAAATATTAAAAATGAACGTTTATGGCAAAAGAAGCGATTGATAATCAGAATGTTAAATCAAAGCGAGATTCTTTCAGAGAGCGTCTTGCTCAGCGTTATCCCGACCTGAATATGGACGATGATGAGGCTGTTTATAACCAAATTGCGACCGATTACGACCAGTACGACCAAAGCAAGAAAAGGATGGACGACTTCAACAATATGCTGAAAGAAAATCCTCATGCGCCTGGGCTGGTGACAGGTCTCATTACAAAGAAAAATGCCGATGGTGGCGACTTCAACCTTATCGACTACTTGATAGACGAGCTAGGACAGGACTACATAGAAGCCATCAATGGTGACGATGAGGCTAGGAAACGCTTGAAGGCTAGCGAGAAGGAAAAACTCGATGCGAGCGAGAAGCTAGCCAAGGGCAAGGAGACTCTTGCAGCCAACATGGAGCAAGAGGATAAGGAGCTGGATGCTGCCATGAAGGAAGCCAAGATTAAGCCCGAGGCTATCAAGGACTTGATAGAGTGGATGTATAAGCGTAGCGATGATGGCGAAGACCACGATGATGATGGATTCGTATGGCGTGCTGCCCGGTATGGCTTGAAGAAGGCAGACTTCTTGCGTCTCTTCCAAATCAAGGACTTCGACAAGGCTGTGGCTGATGCCGAGGATAGAGGCTATAAGCGTGGCAAGAACGAGAAAATCGACCAGCAGAAGCAGCTACATGATGGAAGACAGGGTGGCAAGCGGAACATCAATATCAATGGTGGCGGTGGTGCTCCTTCTCTTCCAAAGGAGAAGAGCCGTACTGAACAGGTGTACAGCCAGATGGTTGGAATGTAGCTCTTATCAATTAAGAATTTATAGTTAATAATTAATAGTTTAAAAAATTGTAGATTATGAAACAGTTTAAGAAATGGTTTGGATTCATGATGGCGATTTTCGTCATGATTCTGAGTGGTGGCAGCTCTTATGCTATGGCGGAAACTCCTCCTAATATTCCAGAAGGTGCAGGTGGCGGTGGCCCTACAGGTCCAACAGATGGACCGGGCGTAGGTGGCACGGGTCCAAAGTGGCAGGGTGGAAGCCAAGAGCAACAGGAGAAGATGAACAACTGGGACTACTATGTGGCTCATGTGAACCCTACCGTGGTGGAAATGAAGCTGGAGAGTTGCCCAATCGACCAGATTCTTCGAGCCTCGAAGCGAATGACTCCTGTGGACAGTAACCGCATTGAGTACTATTCCATCGGTCAGCGACCAATCAAAACAAAACTTGCAGCGAAGTTAAGTAAAACTACAAACGGTGGCTCTGTAAAGCTAACGGTGGAAAATGCGACAGTGTTTGGTACTGGTGACATCATTATGATTAAAAGCTGTCTTGGCTATCAGGACAACGGTACTGACCGAAGCACGATGATTCCTTTGCAGCTGCGTGTAACAGAGGTAGATAACGATGGAAACCCTACATGCTATGCGCTGAATGGAAAGAAAAACGCCAGTCGTGGTAACCGGGACATTCCTGAAGATATTGAGGCTGGTACTGTAGTAATGCGACTGGGACGAGCTGCTGGTGAAAAAGAGGTAGAGACTGGTAGCTACTACTCTATGCCAGACAAGAGCTTCCAGTATTGCCAGCGATTCATCATGCAGGTGGAGGAGTCTCTTATCGACCGTATGAGCAAGACCCAGGTGCAGTGGGACTTCACACGTCAGGAGAAGATGGCTATGGACGATATGCGCCAAGGTCAGGAGCTGAGCGGACTGTTTGGCTATCGTTCTATGTCGAATGGTGGCAAGGATGTAGGTCTTGTCTATACCATGGGTGGCATCTTCTGGGAAGCTGGTAAGGATTTGCAGATTGGACACTGGGAGCCAAAGATGTTTAGACAAGCCGATGGCACTCTAGTTCCTGTAACACACGATGTAACCGTTCCTGATGGTTCTAGCGGTACAAAGGTTGAGAAGAAGCAGGTATATGAATATGTGATTAGCGAGAAGGAGCTGACCCAGTTTATTGCATCCATGTTGAAGGGTGCAGGTAACTCTAGCCGTACCAAGTTGCTCTTCGTGGACAACTTGATTTATCAGGCATTTGCCAATCTCCGCTCTAACAAGCGCATCATTACACAGACTGAAAAGGACTACCAGGGATGGAAACTCGACTTTGAGAAGTTCGAGAGCATGGGAACTAAAATTCTCATTTATCGCCACGATGCCTTCAATAGTTGGGGCATGGATGGTAGAGCCTTCTGTTTGGATGCTCGTTATCTCGACAAGTATGTATTTGGTACTTGGTCACGAAATGAGTTTAATGCCAAGGACTTGCTGATTCGCAATACCGCAGGTGTGGTAATGGAGGAGTATAGCTGTTGGGTTCTGACATTCCCTGATGCCCATGCTCGTGTATCTCGCCCTACCTTCACAGAGGACGGTGTGACCGATGAGCAGATTCAGGAGGCTGCTTAATCAAAACAAAGGGAACTGATAGTTTTCTAACATATATCAAAACTCGGGGATAGTTGAGGCTCTAGTAAGGAAGAAAAGCCTCGGACTAGGCTTCGCTATCCCTTCACCCATAAACACAAAAGATATGTATAGATTTGTAGCAAACAGTATGCTCATCTTTGTGGTGACTCTGCCAAGCGGACTTATCAAGAGCGTGGAGTTTGAGAGGTGCAGCAACAATGCTTATTCTTACCTCACGGACAATAAGCAGGTGGCAGACTGCATCAGAAAGCATCCGTTGACCAAGGCTGGACGCATCAAGGATGAGAGCGAACCTGAACCTGAGCCAAAGAAAGCTCTTGATGAGGTAATAGGGAAGGCGATGGACTTGATGGACGATAACGCCCTTCGCTTCGAGAATATCACCAAGGCTAAGAACTATCTCCAGAAGACCTTCAAGGTGGATGTAAGGAAACTGAAATCACCTGAGCAGGTGAAGGAGAAGGCTAAGGAGCTTGGGGTTGAAATAGTTTTTTAGTTAATAGTTTATAGTTAATAGTGCCTATGGAAGCATTGATGAGTGACCTTGTAAAGGAAATGAGGCTTGCGCTGGACGAGGTGAAGCATGACGAGCTGAACGATGTCTTTGCCGATGATACGGACGAGGAAATGAAACAAGCTATCGAGACTGCTGCACAGCAGCTTTTGCTGCAAGCACCACCGCAGATGCTACAGCCCAAGAGGGTAGTGGCATCGCTAAATGAAAGCGGTAAGCAAGATTATGATGCCATTCAGACACAATACACTGATGGGCATGGTAGCCTTGTGATACCTGATGATTGGCTGAGGCTGGTGGAGCTGAGGCTGAAAAGTTGGTCTTCCTCGTTGGTGGCTTTGATGGACCCAGGAAGCAAGGAGGCTCAGATGCAAGCCTCTCGATGGACTAGGGGGACACCGCAGAAGCCGAAGGGCATGATAACCGTTTCGCCTACTACAGGAAAGCGAGTACTGATGTACTGGACTGCCGGAAGGTATTCTGCTAACCATGATATGCCTACAAACAAGGTGTATGACCATGAAGTGGAGCTATTTACATACCTTCCTTATCAAAAGGTGAATGATGTGCTTGAAAAGGATGGGAAAACGGTGAAAGACCAGGAAATCATCCTAGCCCTGACTGACGAGTGTAAGAAGTATCTCATCTATCGTGCCATCTCCATCTTCTTGATAAGTAAGAAGGAGAGTGAACTGGGCGAGAAGTATAACCAATTATCACAAATTTAACAAGATATGGCTAATGATATAGACAAAACAAGTCCTCACTACAAGGGGGAGTTTGGTAGTATCTACGAGGTGAACCAAAAGTTTCCTTCGGGAGGCGTGGAAGGTGACTACGTGGCTATTGATGGTTGGGCGCATTACTGGAATGCGGACAGAGGTACTTGGTGTGTGAATGCTCAGAGGGATAGCTACTGGGATGAGCTTATCACCAATATCATCGAACATTTCAAGACCATCAAGGGTGCTACCTATATGGGGGTGGCTACTGCTGATACCGTGCCAGATAGTTCGGCTGCAAAGATGTTTTATTTTGCACTGCAAGGTGGAAAATATGCTAACTTTGGGAATCAAGATGTAGCACAGGGCATCAACGTGCTGCTGACCGAGGACGGTAAATCTTGGACTGTGCAGAGTCTTATTTCCGTTGCACAGGAATTGGGTGCTAGCACAACTATGCTTGTGAGCCAGAAGGCGATTACGGATGCCATCAATCGCAAGGCTAATACGACCGATGTGGATGAGGCTTTAGCAAAGAAAGCTGATAAGGAAACGATGAACACGGAACTTGCCAAGAAGTTTGATAAAGTTTCTGTTGTTCAGGAAACAGGGTCTGCTACAGATAAGGTAATGAGCCAGAAGGTTGTTACGGATAATCTTACAGAGCTGCAAAATACGGTCTTTCCGCTAGAGGTGTCTTTATCCCTTGACAAGCCTTTGCTAGAATATACTGGTAGTGAGCAGAGCATCAAAGCTACTTACTCTATCAAGCGCAAAGGTTCGCCAATCACGCCTACAGCATTGGCTCTGTCTGTTGATGGTTCTCTTGTTAGTATTGATGTAAAGCAAGCAGATACAGTTACTGTCAAGGTGAATAAGGAAGGAGAAACGCAAATCATCCTCACCGCAAAGCATGGCGACCTCGTAAAGTCGGCATTGAGTAAAGTGACAATGGTGTTGCCTATCTACTACGGCTTCGGTACAACGGAAACGGACATAGCTATTGCAGCCAATAAGCTTTCGCCTCGTCTGTCTGCTAGTGGAACTTACGCAAAGACTTCGGCAAAGGACGATGTTAACTTCATCATCCTTGCGCCTAAGACGCTTCCGAAGCTCAATAACTTCACGATGGGTGGTGCTCCTTTCGTAATGGAAACTTCTTCTGTCTCCATCAATGGCAAGGACTACTATATGTATAAGAGTGGTGCTATTTACATGAATGGTGCAACTTTGAACGTTCAAGCGAACTAATAAAATTAAGTAATTATGGCTGAGAAATTAAAAATAGCAAAAGGAAACATTGGCAATGCAATACACAGCACTGCCAAAGACCATGTGGCTGTAGTAGCTTATGAAACCTTCGATGAGGAACTGCAAGAATATCAGTCTGTTATTAATGAATTGTCGGTTGTCAAGGATGCTGATGGAAATGTACAACAGACCCCATTTAGGTATATCGTCAACGAAGAGTATATCTTTGCCATGTTGGATGCCGAAGAGCATTTCTTAGCAGGTATTCATTGGGATGGTACTCCACAAACAGCCAAGATGGAAGAGAATGCTGAACGTGAGTTTGCTGCTGTCAATAAGCAGATAGAAACCATTAAGACAGATTTGAAGAGAAATGTACTATCCATTTCCTTCGACCGTTCGACAGGGCAGGTTATTGGCACGACTAGCGACCGTAGCAGAATTACAGGATGCGTTCAAGACCGTAAGACTGGTAGAATTATTATGAATCATGAGTTAGATTAAACAAAAATAGATATGGCAGAAATACAAACAATCATAGGTAGCTTACCTGTGCTCAGAGGTGAGTATGATGGTGAAACTTCATACTACAGAGACAATCAGGTGACTATGTTCGGCAGTACTTTCCAAAGTGTTGCCGATGATAATGTTGGCAATCCGCCAGCAGAGGAACGTGACGATGGCAAGGTGTATGCCATCAACACAGACAAGTGGGTTATTGTGGCTAATGCCCTTGGCGCATATAATGCTGGTAGTCGGATTGACAAGTTGGCAGAAAACACAGAAATTAAGAATGAAGAGGGAAAGACTATCAAGACTCCTTTCAGGGAGATTGAGTCTCCTGAGTTCTTGCATTGTATTGTTGATGCAGAAGACCGTTTTCTTTTTGGTATTCAGCTTGATGGTTCCATTGAGTGGGGCAAGGGTATTCCTGCACCTATCAGAACCAAGTTGCAGGAGATTATCACTCAGTGCCAGCAGGATAAAACAGACTTGTTAGGGTCAATTAATACCATCAATGGCATCTTAGATAAGACAACTATCAAGGATGAAGCTGGTGAAATTCAAAACACTCCATTTAGGGTAATCTCGAATGAAGAGTTCCTTTGGGCTGTAGTTGATTCTGAGGATAGAGTGCTCTATGGAATCTATAGAGATACAGGTAAGCCATATTATCCACTCAATGAAATGTACCACGTTGAGCAGAATGAAGAGTTCTTTGCCCTTTGGCTTGATACAGATAACCATGTGCTGCTAGGTATCAGAAGAGACGGAGTAATCATTGGTGAAATCCATGCCGTCAGTGCTCTTAAAGAGACAATTAAGGAAATTCAGAAAGATATTCAAGATGATATTTCGTCTTTGCGTGATGAGGTTGGTGTAATAGATACTAATCTCAAAGAGCTTCTTGATATTTTCTCTTTGCAGGAGAATCCTGAGTATATGGCAGTAGAGAAAGAT
>ERZ1035001.216-NODE-216-length-35200-cov-7.501750_pt1 | contig 35200 bp, 57 predicted proteins | sample MGYA00520685_ERZ1035001 | MGnify/ENA primary metagenome ERZ1035001 (study PRJEB33766, sample SAMN09781749) | gut metagenome | biome: gut microbiome | host: Homo sapiens | place: Madagascar | study: EMG produced TPA metagenomics assembly of the PRJNA485056 data set... | reverse complement strand
TAGGTAATTGCGAAACAAGTTCGCAATCCTGACTAAAAAGCGGTAAGAATCCTGCAACGCAGGATTCTTAAGATGAAAAATAGGTACTTCTAAATTTGAACATGACTAAAAGACTTCCCAGATAAACTGCGAAGAAAAGATTGTATGCATATTAATAATCAGGCAATCAAAGGCTTCAAACTCCGGATGTATTGGTATTGATGAATCTTATCAGCGACAAGCACAGTAACAAGCTGGGTAATTCCTGCAAGCAGTAAATCAGCATGAAGTGTTTTCTCATTCTGTGTTTTACGATCTGCAATGCAGAAACTATCTTTGAAATGGTTGATTGACTTTTCAACATTTACACGGATCTTGTAAGTATCCTCCCATTCCTGTGAGCCGCGTTCTACACCAGGATAGGCACGAAGGTTCTTTTCAGGATAAATGTAGATCATTCGTCCGCAGGAAGAAGATGTACATGGATTGTCACAATGACATACGCGATGTTTTGACTTGTCGGCAGGATTGTATTCCCATTTCATTTTTGGACATACAAACTTCATGGTAGGAAGTTTGCTCCGCAAATGGGATCTGCTTCCTTCACGCCGCATCGGAAGTGATGGATCGTGAGGACAGCAGGGAATACCGTTTTCATTGACAGTATAGTCGGTTCCTTCCACAGAAAGCTTTGTTTTTAAAGGGATAAAAGCTTTTTGAAAGCCAATTTCTTCAAAGAGGGATTTGTAAATGTTAATGGCATCAAACGCAGCATCTCCAAGAAACGTCTTTGGATTTATTAAAGGATGTTTCTGGAAAAAGTCAATTAAAACTGGAAGAAGTGCTTTCGAATCGGCAAGGGATTTATCCTCATCCGGTGAATCTGATTTCTTCCCTACAACGATATCAGGATGTTTTTTTAGAAAGTCCTTGTTGTAGAAAGTGATGTCACGAACAATACCAAGTCCGTTCGTAATAATGCCAAATTTATAGGCGTAACAGAAATGTCCATTGATGTACATCTGCTGGATTGCCTGATTGGAAGCCGCATGAGTTGGCATAGAGCCATAAGCAGCTTTATAAGGATCATAGGAATCATCAAGGTTATGGGACTTTTTGAAAGCCTTTAGCTGCTTGATAATACGGTTGGCATATTTTGGGTTATTTTCTGTAACCCATGCTTCAATGCCAGAGGTATCAAAGATTGTCATGGAAGCAAGGGCAGGATCAAGACTTTGGCAGATCGGTTCGGTCAGATCAACAAGATGATCGAACATAGATTGTAAGTCCGATAAAAAATCCTGTTTGAAACGTGTAAATTTGGAACCATCCGGAACAACATCAAAACCGCAGAAATCACGCAGTTCCTGGGAAAATTTCAGAAATACGATCAGGAGTGTGTCCGTCGGGATTGAGAAAATACGCTGGATAAGAAGTGCCTTAAGCATTGGATAAAGCTGATGTTTGCGAGGCCTTCCGGTACTGGCGTAAAAATGAGAAATAAAAGAAACAGGAACAATTTCATCAAGGTTAATGGCTTCATCAAGAAGCGAAAGGAACTGATATTTGTCGTTGTCGAATTTATTTTGACAATCTTCAAAAATTTCTGCCAAAGTGAGCTGTTTATATGTTATCATGTAGGTATATCTCCTTTAGGTGGATTGGTTAATTAGTTTCTAAGCAATTCTATTTTACCATAAACCTTGAGGAGATATTTTATTTTAACAACAAAAAAATGCCGTAGTTATGCGGCTTTAGGCGTTTCGCAAACGCCTAATTCTTAGCTATTCATGAAAGGAGACAATATGAAACCAGGAGACAAAGTAGTTCTTAAATCTAATGCTCCTCTGAAAATATGGGATGTATATACAGAATGGTTAATAGGTAATGTATATACTATAAGATCAATTGAAAAATTAAGAACACTTGAAAATTTAACTTCTGAAAGAGAAGTTTATATATTTGAAGAATTTGGTGGTCTTATATTTCCTGCAGATGAATTTATCCCTTATAAAGGATTAACGGTACTGATTAATAGGAGGAAAGAAAATATGAAATATAAAACTGGAGATAAAGTTAAAGTTCGACCAGATTTAATAGGAGGAAAACACTATCCTTATCCAGACCAAGAATATAGTCCATTGTTTTTTAATCCCAAAATGAAAAAATATTGTGGTCGCGTATATGAAATTGCTAGAATTTATGGTTCAGATATTGGAGAAAATAACGATTATGTTCTGACAATAAGAGAAGGCGATCAATGGATATTTAATAGTGCAATGTTGATGCCAGTTAATAGTTTGGGAGATTTAATATGCAGAAGAGAGAATATAAAATAGGCGATTTGGTGATGGTCAAGAAAGATTTAGTTGGTGGAACTATATATCCGTTTCCAGGAGCACCGGATGCACATACATATTTTAATCCGGATATGGAAAAATTCAGGGGACATGAGTATAAGATTACAGGAATAGTTAGGTCTTGGTATTTTGGATACTTTAATTATACCTTATCTTTAGGAAAAGGAGAGCACAAATGGGTATTTAATAGTACGATGCTTGAACCAGTTAGCTCTTTAAGGAAACTTGTATGCAAAAGAAAAAATTAGAAGTAGGAGATTGGGTTCGTGTAAGACGTAATTTGGTAATTTGTGAGATAGGAATAAAATATCTCGGAAAAGTTTATAAGATTGGTAAAAAGAACCTTGCAGGTTATTATCTAATTGGAGTTCCAGAAGGATGGTGGGAAAAAACATCACTTATTCCAGTAGGAAATTTGAGTAGACTGATAGAAGTCAGAAAGGAAAGTCATGAGATATAAAATTGGAGATAAGGTAATTGTTAGAGAGGACTTGATTATCAATAATCTTTATGCATATGAACATAAACCAATTTGTGGATATGAAACATTACTTTTTAATACTCCTATGGCAGAATATCGTGGAAAATTAGGTAAGATTGTTGCTGTAACAGATAGTACAGCAGATGAATACTTTATAAAAATAGATGGACATGGAGTAAAATGGTATTTTAACAATGCAATGTTACGTTCTCCGTCAAGACTAAACATTATTATAAAACTTAGAAAGGGAATTAAAGAATGAAAGTATATGTTATTCAACAGGATGTATCAGGTAAATGGTTTGGTTATTGTGAAGAGACAAAGGAATATACACCAAGTTTTATTAAATGTAAGAACCTGAAAAAGATGCTTACTTTGAAAGGTTGGGGATGGAAATGATTGATCTTAGGGACTGTACTGTAAAGGTTAATAATAAAAAAGAGTATAGAGCTATAACAAAAATTGCTATGAAGCAAGGTTTTGAATGGGCTAGTGGGAACTCTTTAAATAGAGTCCTTTGTGATTTTCCAACGAGGTTAGAATTTAAAAGAACTTACCAAACATATTACGGAGCATGGGTAGGTTGCCAGCCTCGTGACTATCCAAACTGTATGGTTTTGATAAAAGGTGTGCGAAAACTTATTCTAATTAGACAGAAAGGAGGGGGCAATGATTGATTTAAGAGAGTGCACTGTTTTAGTTAATGATGAAACTGAGTACAAAGCAATAGCTGCCGTGGCAAAGAGGCAAGGATTCTATTGGGCAAATAGTGTTTCCTTAGATCATAATTATTGTCGGTTTCCAACTAGATTACGTTTTGATGAGGAATATAGGGTAACTTATAATGCTACAGCTTATTTATATTATCCACGAGATTATCAGTGTAAAGACATACTTGGATTAAGAGGTTTGATTTTAAAAAGGGAAGATGTTTCGGAGATGTAAATTTTTGAGGTGAAGTAGATGGAGAGATTAACAAAGAGAATAGAAGATGAAAATACTCTTTTAACAGAAGTCGGTGATACAGCTTGCAAATGTTTCTGCGATAACTATACACTTTCGGGATGTTGGGAGTGTCCTGTTGGAAAAGCTATTGAAAAACTTGCCGATTATGAGGACTTAGAAGAACAGGGATTGTTAGTGCGATTATCAAAAGGTGAGAAAACAAACAAGAAAATGATAATCATAAACGCTCCGAATACATGCAATGAATGTCCATTTTCAAAACTTATCAATGGATATTATTGTAATTTATTACATGAATATATCGAAATATTAAAAAAGAAAGAACACTCTACAATTCCTGAAGCATGTCCATTAAAACCAGTACTTGAATAATGATAAAGAGGAGATAAAACAGTATGATTAATTTAAGAAATACTTATGTAAGAGTAAATACAAGAGAAGAATGTGAAAAGTTCTTTGAAATTGCAAGGAAACAGGGATACAAATGGATTACAGGAGGAGAATTAAGAGTTTTTGAAGGACAGAAATTTCCAGATGTACTTCGTTTTCGTAGCGATGGAACAGTCGCCACCGGTTATCATCATAATTTATATACAGCTTCCGAAATTATTGATGAGAGTCGGTCAGAAGAGAAAGAAATGACTGCCAGAGAGTTTATTGAGGGCATGATTAAATGTGTTGCTGGGTGTGGCGATAAAAATTGTTCTTCATGTGTCTTATCAATCACAAATGTACATTGTAGCGGAAATTTATGTAAAGCATATGAATGGAAAGGGAATGAAGAAAAGCTTCTGGAAATTGTAAGAAATAAATTAAATGAAATGACTGACGAGAAAGCAGTCGCGTTGCTTCAAAGCTATCTCGATGACAATGTTTGTAAAACTCCAAAAGAACAAGAAGCAATTAAATTAGCAATCAGTAAGTTAAAAGGAGAATAATTATGGATTTAGTAGCTAAAGAAATAAATTTTCAGGGAGATATTCTTAGAGCGGCGCAGGACACAGAAGGAAATGTTTGGGTTGGGGCTCGCTGGGTATGTGAAGCCATTGGACTCGACGATAACCGGATCAAATATGAAAGAAGAAAAATGCAAACAGATTCAGTAATTTCCAAGGGGGTACAAAATTTTACCCTCCTTACAAATGGCGGAAATCAAAATGTTTTATGCTTACAGCTGGACTACTTACCTTTATGGTTAGCCAAAATTTCTATCACTCCAGCAATGAGAAAAGAATCACCAGGAATTACAGAAAAACTTGTAGCATATCAGCTCAAGGCAAAAGATGTACTGGCAGCAGCTTTTCTTGAGAAAAAAGTTACTAATCCGAATGTCATTCAGTTGCAGCTTCCGGATTTTAATGACAAAATTGAAGTATTAGAAAGAAAAGTAGATAAAATCTTTGAAGATATGGGACGTTTGGCTTCTATGATGGTTCAGGAAAAAGCTGTTACGACACCTCTTCCAGTAAAGAAAGTAGAGGATCCAGGTAAAAAATGGAAAAATGATATGTACCAAATGATTGATGCTCTTACTACTTGTGATAAGTTTTCTGATCGTGGTTCTGTGATGAAAACAGTATATAAGTATATGAATAAAAATTATGGTATCTGTTGGGATCAGGAAGTGAAAGATTACAAAGAGAAGTATAACCCAGCAAGTAAATTTAGCACTTATGATGTTGTTTATGCAAATGATACTCTTAGATCTATCTTTAGTGCTGCACTGGGAGATCTTTACGAAAAGTATAAACCAATTTGTAATCAGGATGCAACAGATTCTATTGTTATTCCTTTAGTAGAGAAATACAAGGATAAAAGCAATGGAAGTATGGTTACATACAGAAAAGTATACCAGAAGATGAAAGAAATGAATTCTTCTATTAATTGGCACAACTTGGAAACTAGATATGCTAACAAACATGGAAAAGGTAGAGTAACTAGAAAGAAAATTGTTTGTGCTAATCCAGAATTGTTGAAAAAATTCAAAAATGCAGTTGATGTACTGCTTATTGAGTAGGTGGGGCTATGATAAAAATAGGAAAAGTATACCGTGTAAAAAGATGGGAAGAGCTCAAAAAAGCTTCTAATGGTGAATTTCTTGGATCCTTAGATTTTGGATATTTACTATTCTTACCTAAGATGAAGGTTTTATGCGGAGACAAAATACGTATAATTGAAAAAGATTTTTTTCATGAAGGAGTATACCAAGGAGAAAGTATAAACACTTCAGAAATTTTTTTCTTTACTGAAGACATGTTGGTTATATCTGACTTGAAAAGAATGATTGAGGTGAGAAATGAAAGTAAAAGTAAGGAAAAAGTATAGAGTGCGATCATGGGAAGACATGAAAAGAGAGTTTGGCTTAAGGCATGCCGGTTCACCCTATGAATATATAGACTGTCAAGCTTCGTTTGTTAAAGATATGTGTAAGTATTGTGGAAGTATTATAACGATCACATATGTTTTAATTTGGGATAGAAATCTTTTTAATATTGAAGAAGATGGTGGCGCGTTCACATGGTCTACAGACATGATTATGCCAATAGGAGGTTTGCATGAGACAATACAAAGTAGGAGATGTAGTTCAGATTCGTCAGTGGAATGATATGGTTAGGGAATTCGGCCTTAATGACTATGGTGCTATCATATGTGGTAATTGCGGTTTCCCGCTAGAAATGAAGAAGTATTGCGGTAAAAAATTAATAATAACAGCTATAAGTTATTCTGCTAACAATTATTATTACTTAAGTGGTGCACTAACATGGACTTTTACAAGTGAGATGTTTGAAAAGGGCAGTTTATCAATGTTAATCACAAGGAGGCAAGAATGTATGAAGTAGGACAGAAAGTAAGGGTTAAGTCTTGGGATCAGATGGCAAAGGAGTATGGTGTCACTGATGGAACTATAAATACACCATCAAGTTTTATCCCAGATATGCGATGCTTTTGTGGGAAAATATACAAAATTAAAGCAATATATGATCCAGTTAATAACATATATGATTTGGAAACCATTACAGGAGACGAGGATGAGGATAAAGAATTGCTTTATTTCTCTTGGGATGAAGTAATGCTTATTCCATTCACAGGGAAATTAGAAATTATGATTAAGGAGAGAAGAAAAAATGTATAGATATTACGACAAGAAAAATAACTTTGTAGAAACATTTGATCCGAAAACAGGATTTTATATCCGGTCTGATGATCTGACAACAGGAAAGGAACCATTCATGAGAGATTTTCCTGCTTTGTTAGATATTGGTGTTATGGGACATTGTGTTCATGGAGCATCTGGTCTATGTATCCAGTCAGGGGTTCAGTGTTATCAGAATGGATTACATACACAGGAGCCTAATATGTCTCTTGAAAATTTCAAAAGAATAGTAGATGAATGCAAAGGGAGAACATTTCAGTTTGCTCTTGGTGGCAGAGGAGATGTGGATCAGCATGAAGACTTTGAAGAAATCCTTAAGTATTGTCGTTCACAAGGGATTGTGCCAAACTTCACAAGTTCCGGTTTAGGATTTAATGAAAGAATTGTTTCCTTATGTAAAGAACATTGTGGTGCTGTAGCTATTTCTTGGTATAGAAGTGAATATACAGAGAAAGCGATTGATATGTTAGTATCTGCAGGAGTTACTACCAATATTCATTATGTTCTTGGAAGGAATTCTATAGATGAAGCTATTGAACGTTTGCAGCATGAAGATTTCCCTGACGGTATCAACGCAGTAATTTTCTTGTTGCACAAACCAGTAGGTTTAGGAACTCAAGCAAATGTGTTATCTCCTGATGATGAAAGAGTCAAAGAGTTTTTCTCTTTGATTGATAAACATGATTATAAATTCCAAATTGGATTTGATTCATGTTCAGTGCCTGGACTGTTGAATTTTACAGAAGAGATTTTGAATTCTACTCTGGAGCCATGCGAAGGGGCAAGGTTTTCTGGATATATTACTTCTGATATGAAAATGCTGCCATGCAGTTTTGATAACCAGGAGCTTAAGTGGGCAGTTGATCTTAATGATCACTCCATTCAGGAAGCATGGGATTCAGATGTGTTTGATGATTTCAGAAGTCATTTCAAGAATTCTTGTAAAGGTTGTAGTCGTCAGTGTGATTGCTTAGGTGGATGCCCGATCAGAAGAGAAATCGTCTTATGCACAAAAGAGGAGAAAGATTTATGTTAGTACAAATAGTAGGGTTGAGTGTTACATTGGTAGCAACATTAATAATTTTGTTTGCTTGTATAAGTGGAAATATAAATTTGAAAATGGAAGTTGATAAATTGAAAATAGAGAATGATACTCTACGCTTGGATGTTATCTGTTTGTGTGAAGACAATAAAAGACTTTCAATGAAACTTAAAAGTCCTCAAATTATTACAGCATCTCCGGAAATACAAGAAGCTATTCATTATGCGATGCTTAAATCACATCCTGATAATGGAGGTAAGCAAGAAGACTTTATAAAGTTCAGGAATTTATATGAAAGGGTAAAAAAATGAATACAGATAAGCTTAAACTTCTGAAAATTGGTGGACAGTACAAAGTGAAGTCTTTTGAACGTCTTATAAAAGAGTATGGCATCGAAGAAGGCTCTGACGCAATGCCAAATGTTGTATGTGGTTTTAATGATGTAATGAAAAATTTATGTGGTCGGAAACTTACAATAAGTACAGCATTTGAGGGACATGAAGGTAAATTGTATCATGTAAAAGAGTCATCGTGGTGTTGGAATAGCCAAATGTTTGAGCTTCCTTTAAGTACATTAATTTATAGGAGAAGACATGGATAGATATGAAATATATTTCAAGTTAAATGAGCTCTGTCTTGGACGTTTATGCACTAATTGCCCAATAAGTTTCATAAATTCCAAGCACAAATGTGGAAATGGTTATGGATATTGTTTAGACGCAAGTCCGGTACCGCTATCAGAAGCATTGAAGTATTACTCTATCATATTTGGAGAAGAAAATCTGAGGGCAGCTATAGAAAAAAAAGGAGAACGATAGATATGAAAGAAGGATATAAATTAGAGGACACTATTATTCTCAATGGAAAAGTAGGATGGGTAAACACAGGAGATGTTGCTGATAGCATTATTGGAATACAAAATATTCAGAAAGTAAAAAGATTTTCTGGTGAAGAAATTGTTGTATCTAATAATGGATTTGCTTTTTCAAAAGAAATGGAAAGTCGATGCGAGTGGCTTGACAGATATGCAAGTATTCAAATGCTTACAGGAGATACACCTATTGATATGGATCACATTGATGAGACAAAGATTGTATCAATGGAAGGAATCACTGAGTCTGAATATTATCATAGGTATAGTGATTATACTGGATATCTTTGGACTGAAGAAGAATTCAAATGTGGTGGTCATGATCTGTTAAAAATCTTAGAAAGGAACATGGGAAAATACATCCATATGGAGATTGAATTGTATTCAAAATGTTAAAGGAGGAGCAAAATGGATAAAGCTTGGTTGGAACAGAAAACAAAAGAATGTGAGAGTGTTAAGCCAGAAATTGAAAGACTTCTAAAAGAAGAATTTAAACTTCCTAAAAAAGATTTTGATAATATTATGGATGATCTTGAGTCACCATATCATAACGTGACAAGTGAGTTATTAAGGATGGCAGTTATTATGAAATGTGTAGGAGATGGAACTTATGAAGAGGAATATGAACATTGTATTGATTTAATAAAGTCATCGGGCATTGAAGAACTATTCAACAAATACACTAGGAAAAATATCTTACATGAATATTTAGATAGTGATCCAATGGAATTTGACGGAGATATCATCATTACAGATCCTTGTTACATCATGAAAGAAGATGATGATTGGGCAACATGTGGTTACGGAGAAAACATGGAAGCTCTTGGAATAACTCACTATATGACAAGAGATACTCTCTATGGAGATTGGAGTTGTACTACTTTTGACACTGATACAAAAGAAGCTATTGGTAAGTTTTGCGCAGATGCTGGTTTAGTATCAGTGCTTTTATTAGATGAAGTTCTGAAATATAACCCACATTATAATGATCATTTAAAAAATAAATGGACGGTTACCTGGATTAAAGACTTCAAGGGAACTGTAGAATTTGTTGTTAAGCATATTGAGGGTTACTATGAAGAAGATACCGACTACTGGAAGAAAGGTGACTACTGGGAAGATTATGCTTTAGAAGTAGTAGGACATGGCATTAACAAGGTTACTGGCAAACCAATTAACTTTGTTGGAAAGCAAACAGGTATATAGTATGATTCCGAACAAAAAAGGTTTGCAAGTTATTATGAAAAACACTTGTACTCCAGGATGGGAAAATAGAATTTTTACATTAACTGGAGAAAAACAAACAAATGGTTGGGGGAATATCTACTATCCAGTAATGGAGAATGTTAATCCTATCAATAGATGTTTTATGGTGCCGCTAAATTCGTTAAAATTATTAATTTTAAATAAACAAGAAAAGGAGAACTAAAATTATGAAAATGAGCTATGATGTACAGGTTGAGGAGTTAGGAGCAAACAGAAGAGGTCTTGTTACTTCAGAAGAAGGAAGAGCTATTGTTGAGTTTATGAAAACTGGCAGAGCCAACATGTGCTTCGAGTATGACGACGAAGCCGAAGCTAAAAGAAGAGCTTCTGCTGTAATGAATTGCTGTAAGAGAATCAATGAAGAAGGCGAGAAAGAAGTTATTAAATATGCTAAACGAGGAAATAAAATCTACGTCATTAAAGCGACGGAGTAGAAAGGGGTTTTATGCTGGATATTAATAAGAGAGTGAGGTGTGAGGGAACAACTGTTGCAGAGATGATTGAGGCTCTGCAGCGGTTACCTCAGGATGGTATCGTTCACTTCATAGGGAAAAAGAAGGGTTACATCCATTGTGATCCGGAGAGTAGGACAATAGATTTTGACACTGATGATCTTAGTGCTATGTACGAAGAAGTTTCAGAAGAGCCTAAGGAGTACTATCTGGTGTATATAGATACTTATTTTAAAGAATATGTAGCCGTAAAAGCACAGAATCATTTTGAAGCAGAAGCAAAAGCGAGAAATTTAAGCCAGATAAACTTTGATGGAATGAATAAAGAAGTCTATGTTTGTTCGACATGCAATACTCATACAAAAACTTATGCACAAGAACGTAATTACAGAATTGTAGAGGAGGACGTATGAAGTTAAGAATAGGTTTTGTAACTAACAGTTCTTCATCTAGTTTTACTATTGCTAAAAGCGATTTAACAGACGACCAGATTGAAAAGATTAAAAATTACTTTGAAGCTGCTAGAGAAGCTGGGATGAATGATTTTGACGACTGGTGGGATATCAATGAAACGAATTTTAATATTAATGGCTTCACATGCATGGACAATGGAGACATGAATAAGTTTCTGAGGTTAATTGGTATCAATAGAGATATTGTTGAATGGGAGGATTGGTCATGAAGATTAGAAAAGGATTTGTAACTAACAGCAGCAGTAGTAGCTTCATTCTTGGTTTTACAAGTGAAAAGAATATCAAAAAAGAACTGGAAGCAGAGGATCTCAAAGAATATTTCGATGAGGTCCTGAAAGATGTAACTGGAGTTGGAACTATAAAACTGACTAAAGATGAAGTTTTGGAAGGATATGCAGAAGAAATTTATTATGATACTCTTTGGGAGCTAGAAGATAGACTTGATGTGCCTTATGATAAGAAGTTTGAATTTCGAGAAACGAAAGAGTTCCAGGAAAAACTTAATAAAGCAATAACAGATAAGGTGTCTGAGTTAGAGGAAGATATGCAAGGGTACTCTGTATTTGTAGAGATTAATTATTCAGACAATGATGGTCTTATGTATTCAACCCTTGAACATCATGTTGTACCGAATATGAATTGTTGTCTTGCTGTTATTAGTCATCATTAAAAATGTAGGCATTAGAAAGGATGTAGAGAAGATGGGGAATTATTATGAGGGAAAATTAGTATTTGGACTTAAAAAGGATATTCCAGAAGATTTACTTCATGATCTGAGTCTATTAACAAAAGAAGATTATTTTGAAGTAAATTTTTTAGATAAACTGTTATGTAAAGAATTCAAGGAATCTCAATGGGCAAATCATTATAGATCATTATATCCAACATATTATTTGGAATTTTATAAGAGTCCTGATGATAATGACTATACAGGCTGGTATTTTTCTATAAACTTCTGCATGAAAGGATATAGATATGATGGAGATGATCTGGGACAGGATATTTACGATTTCTTACATCCATATATTGACCAAACTGCCTATGATATGTCGAATGGTGGTTATATAGGAAAAGTTGAAGACGAAGATGGGACCTACTATAAAGAATTCTATGTGGACTATACACAATATAATAAAGCATTAGAAGGCAGAAAATACATATGTGATGGATGTGGTGCAAATATAGGAGCGTTGTGTAATGGTTGGGTCTACTGTAAAAGAGCATATGATATAGGAAGAGGTGATACCATTGAAGATTCGTAACGGGTTTGTGACCAATAGTAGTTCTTCAAGTTTTATTATTGGTAAGGCAAACGACAGCACAGTAACTATTGATTCGGTATATCAAGAGATAAAGGAACTTTATAAACAATATTGTAAATCTTGTTCTGAAATGTACAGTTATGTAGAAAAGTATTATCCTGATGTGTTTGAAGTTGTCACTGAAAAAAGAGGAAAATATTTACACTCAAAGAAAACATGGGATTGTACAAAAATTGCTGACACTCAGTTGAGATTGATGTTTGGTCTTGATCATTATGAAGAATTACCAGAAGTAATTGATTGGATCAACTGTGAGACGTACAAAGACTATGAACAGTTTTGGATTCAGAAAATGCAGGAAAGAGGAACACTTGCACCTTTTTATATAAGAGATTTTTCTTGTGATGGTCCGTATATTCCTCTTGATTTCAGTACACAAATGAGAGAGTGTTCAGGAGATAATGGCAACGGAATTGAGTCATATATATTAGATTGGTATTTTCCTAATTTTGAAGGTGCTATTCATGGATGTGACAGATGTACTGCGCAATACTATTGTGAAAAAGATAGAAGTGAAGAGTGCGATCCTATAGCCGAATCATTCAAAAGAAAGGACATCACAGAAGATAAAGTATGCTTATATGTTCTTGGTAAGATTTGTGTATGTTCAGAATGTGGGTATCTGCCTAATTATGTAGTCGAAGGATTAGAAGCAATGTCGGAATATTCATGTAACCATATGGGTTAAGAAAGAGAGGGATTAGTTATGATGAACTATGAAATGTTTGTGGAAGAACTTAAAAATAAAATAAGTGCAGCTATCAACATTCCTATTGAGAATATAGAATTTTCAAAAGATGGAGATAGATTTTCTCCGACAGGGGACAGACTGCTGGTGAAGTTTGCTGAACATGATGATGCCTATGAAATCTGTGGAATACATACAAAAGAGCTTTTTAGAGAATTCTTAAATGGAACATCATTTGACACCATTCTTGATAGTACTGTAAGAGATATTAGACAGTTACAAGGACAAAATTGTTATGAAAAAACAAAGAAAATTTGGAACTATGAAACTGTTAAAGATTCTCTTTTTATAAGGCTGCTTAATTATGATGATAATTCTAAAGAATTGAGTAATGCTGTTTATAAAAGAATTGGTGACATTGTTCAGGTATTATATATGAAGGTGTCTGAATGTGATGGAAACATTATGAGTACTAAGATTTTTAAATCTGTAGTAGAAAAATGGAAAGAAGATGGTTTGACCTTAAGTGAAGACAATATTCTGGAAGAAGCATTAAGAAACACAGAGCGTATGTATCCGCCGAGAATCTACAGATGGGAGCAGATGCTCTTTAATCCAGAGTATGAGGGAGAAGAGTTTATGAGTCCTGGTACAGAAGAAGCAATTAGCCAAGATTTTATTGGAAATTGTCTAACTACAGCAAAGAAAACAAACGGTGCCGTAGCTATATTTTATCCTGGCGTGACTGAACGCTTTGCTAATGTATTAGACTCAGACTTATATTTAGTATTTACCAGTGTACATGAGGTGATGATTCATAAGGCTGATAGTGTTGATGCAGTAGACTTGTCAATAATCTTACAGGATACAATAGATGAAGCGACACCTAAAGAAGATTTTCTTACAAGGAAAGTATATAAGTATGAAAAAGATACTCATAGATTTCTTTGCGCTATATAAAAGGAAACCTCTCTCTTCTTGAGAGAAGTTAATAGGAGAGTAGATATGAGACAATACCGTATTTATATGCAGCGTACAAAATGCGCAGAAGGTCATTTTAAATGGATCGTATACAAATGGCTCCCATGGGAATATGTAGGATATGCAGAAGGGACTAAAGAACTGTATGCATACTTTAAGTCAAAGTTCCCATACAGCACGAGAAGCATTAATTTCTATCATTCATTTAACTATTTTGATGATAAATATTTAAAAATAGATAATAATTGGGATTTTATGATTTGCACTCACGAATATCACAGATATTTGATTATTGACGATCATGGTAATGTACGAGACTTTTATCAGCTTACTAAGAAATATAAAAAGAAATACTATCGTACATATCATAAACATCATGGATGGAACATTCATCGAGCCTCAACAGTGCTGGACCAACGTAAAAGTATTACACCGGAAGAGATTGCAGAAGTTAAAAATGAATATGGTATTACTCTCAAGCCTTTAAAGCCTAAAAGAAGAATAGAGCCATGGGTTCCTATGCGAGAATCCAAGGTGTCTGGCTGGAAGATGCAAAGTAAAAGAAAGAAACAGTGGAGACCAAAGGAGGTGAAACATGAAAACTTATAACAGAAGAGAGGTTGAGAGAATTATTCTAAAGAATGGCTGGGAACTAGATCATTGTACTGGCGGTCATTCAATTTATAAGAAAGAAGGCGTAAAGAAAACATTGTCTATTGCTTATAAGAAATGTAACCGGATGGTTGTGCAGAGACTTATTAAAGAATTTGGGTTAGTTACGTAGGGGGATATCATGGATAAATATTTAGTAACAGTAAGAGAAATTTACGAACATACATATTTAGTTGAAGCAGATTCTAACAAAGAAGCAGAAAGTATTTGTAATGCAGAGTCAGATGGATGCGATGTTGATGACTATGTAGATACTGAATATGATTCTGAACTGGTAGAGGATGAGGAAGACTTAGAGTATATTGATTATGATGAACTATAAAAAGGAGTGAGTATGTACAAAATTATAATATGTATTGCTAATGTAAGTCATTGGTGGAATGGAAAATCTGTTTATCAATTTGATACATTAGATGAAGTAATTCTGTGTCTGAAAACAATTTTTCCCCAAAATTCCATTAAAGATTGGGAATTTGCTCGTATGAGAGACGCAGACGAAAGTCGTGATAATGGACGCATTGCATGTACTTCATGGTATGATGTGATTAAGGGAGAAGAGCCAATGACTTGGTATACATCTTTCTAGGAGGTGAAAATATGGGTTGGCATACAAAATGGGGAGATTTTCCAGAGCTATATAAAGAAGTAGAAATTCTTATGACTGATGGCAGCATTAAAAGAGACATGATGGTTAAAGGAAAATATGGAAATTATGAATGGAGAAACTGGACAGATAAGTGCGTTGCAGGATGGCGGCCTATTGAAAAAGCTACATAAATACTATAAACTGTAAAGAGCCATCTTTTTGTACCAAGGAAAGGTAAGGTGAATTTGGGAAAGAAAGTTAAAGTAAGAGATATGCAGCCAGGATGGACATATAGAGTACCTGGTAAAACATTGGAAGAAATTTATGAAAGTAGACATGAATATGCCAAGTGGCCACCGGTAGCGATGCCGGATGCCATGCAAAATACAGGACTGCTATTACGTAGAGTTACCGAAGAGAATAAAGATAATTGGAAAGGGAACTATGGGTTTACTTTGTATTCTGTACATGAAGAAAATGAATTAACACAAAAACCATTGAGACCGGGAGAACAAGGGACTTGTCGAATAGAAAGAACTGGGAATAAGATTTGGACATATCACCCTAATTGTACTATTTGGGTAGAAGTAGATTCATTAGACTTTGAAATGGAAGAAGCCCATCCATTCCCTGTTGCTATTGTAAAGGACAATTATGAACCGATTCCGCTACCCAATCCGTGGAATTGGCAAAGAGCAAGTGATGCTCTAGCAACAAAAGCAGACAATCATGTTGATGTGTGGGACGAATCAGACGCAAAAACTATAGTTGTATTGTCATTGATATCATTCATGTTTTTATTAGCAGGTCCATCAGGTTGGAGTATTATGATAATGATGTGGTTGGTAGCAATGGCATATTTTCGTTCTAAACATGAGAAAATTAGAAAAGAAATACTTGAGGAAAGAGAAAAGAATGGAGTCCGTGGAAGCGGATTAGATCACAAATTTAGATGGTGAGGTGAATAGCATGAAAGGAAGAGAAGAACATAAATATAAATCAGAAAGCAAGATGAGATTATTGCTTAAGGATAAGCCACAGTATTTTACTGGTTATTATAATGGTCTGTTCAATTCATGTGAATATCTTACTGCTCAAAATTATACTATGACAGCGGTTAGGTTTATGAACTACTTAAAAGAGAATAAATTTATAGAGTCGATAGAAGATTGCAATGGTGCAATGACTATTGACAATATAAACTCTTATCTTTCTAGTCTACGAGGGCGTGACGGAGGATATAGTTCAGATAGTGCCAAGGCAACAGCTTATACTGCTTTGAAATCATTCGCTGATTATTTGTTAAGCAGAAGAGTAATTGCAGAAAATCCTTTTGACTGTGGCATAAAAAGGGTTTCTGTAAAAGATCCACATAAGCAAGTTGCCATGACAGCTGCAGAGTTGAAAAAAGTTGTTAACAGAATAAATGATAATTCTATTGGTACAAAAAGAGCTAATGCTAGAAGAGAAGCTTGGAAAGAAAGGAACCTTGCTATATTTACTCTTCTTATGGTAACAGGTATTCGTGTTACTGCGCTTACAGAACTTAATATGGAAGACATATTCTGGGATCAGAAGATTATTAGAGTTACTGATAAGCGCAGGAATACTTATGAATATGAACTTGATGATGATACTATGGAAGTTTTAAAAGATTGGTCTATAAAAAGAAATGAACTTTTAGCTAAACGAGAATGCAATGCTTTGTTTATATCTAATAGAAGAACCAGAATTACGGATAAGTCAGTAAGAGATCTGGTTAAAGCATATACGGCAGATTTTGAAAAACATATCACACCGCATAAGTTTAGAAGCACTTATGCAACATTGCTTTATGAAAAAACAGGAGATATTGCGTATGTCCAGCAAAATATGCATCATTCACGAGTAGATACTACACAGATGTATATTGTACAGAAACCTGTCGATGCAGAAGCAGCAAAATATGTAAATAGTTTATTGAAATAGTTTCTAAACAATGTTATAATACAAGAAAGGAGGTCTTGAAATGTTAAGAAGTGAAAACCTATATAAAACATTGGACAAATATTTTTCACAGCTTCAGAAAAATTCATACTTTAAGAAAGAGACAAAAAAGTTTCTTATGGAAAAATATGAATATTCAGATATAGAATACATGCAGTATGTCATCGGTGCCAAGAGTAAAGATGAGATTCCAGATAATGAAATGTACTGGCTTATTGATGCATTTAACAATGTTTTTAGAGCAAACATGGAAATAAAAACATATTTCTCTGATAAAGAAATTGTAAGATTTTCAAAATTGAAGGCAGATTATCGAAAAACTGAGATTTATCCAATAAAAATAAGTCCAGTAATAGAAATAGCTGAAGATCAGTGGGTAACAAAAATCAGTATTGATTTATTAAAGGAACTTTATGATCGGCAGCTTATAATATATAATCCAAGAACTCAGCGTCAGCTTAAGCAAAGACGTAGAGGACAAGATATATCATATACTATTGACATAGTTGCTACATCTGTAAAAGCCATTGAGGACTTAATGAGCAAAGGAGAATTTGTACCTAATGCCTTGACCTTGAATCTTAATGTTGATGATCCAAATGTAGACTTTGATATAATTGACTCTGAATTAGTACTTAATTCTGGGAAATTTGATATCATTGATGGTTTTCACCGGTTTAGAGCTGCAATGAACACGAAAATAAAAAACCCTGACTTTCAGTTTAATTTTATTCTGAATATCATGAATTTCTCAGAAAATAAAGCATGTCAGTATATTGAGCAGGAAGATAAAAGAAATAAAATTTCTAAGAGCTATTTAGCTTCTATGGACAAATCGTCCCCTACTAATATAATTATTGATAAATTAAACAATACATTGGACAGTCCTGTAAGAGGCAAGATTGAAAGAGCACATAGAGGAGAAATAGATAGAGCATCTTTATTTGCATTATTGGAGTTTATTCTTAAAACTAAGGAAATGAATAGAAGCCAGTGTATTAGGACTGCTGTTTCTATTATAAGTATTTTAAAAATACTGCAAGAGAATGATCCGGATGTTATACTTGATGATATGACTATGCCAGTAATAATATACGGAGCATCAATTTCTAAAGATGTATATGAGTGTGCAGAAAAAATAGAAAATGCTTTAGAAAAAGACATACCACTTATTGCTAACATTACAGAGGCAAAATTAAATAAGATAAAAGCTTTATTTGAGGAGGTGTGATATGTATAACGAAGAACGGAAGCAAGAATATATGCGTTATATAGTAGAAGATCTTGGACAAACCACGCAAAGTATTACAGCGCTTTTTAGGAAAACTGAAGACTATGAAAAATTGCTTAATAAGGATTTATGTGATTTTACTTTTTCTGAAATAGATAAACTATTGTCTGCATTTTCAGCTTCTTCAGTAAATGCGATAAGAAAAAATATAAGTGTTTTACGGAAGTACACCGACTGGTGCTGTTCTTGTAATATTTCCATAGATAATATAAATCATTATGATGAAATAAACATGAACGTTGAAAACTTACAGAAGTACCTTAACAAAGAGAGCTCAGTGTGTCCTGATAGAAGCCAAATTTTAACAGATATTTCTAAATTTAAAAATAATTCTGATAAATTTTTGATTCTGGCTTTGTTTGAGGGAGTGAGAACAGAAGAAGCAGGTGAACTTTTTCAAGCTAAAATAAGTAAGCTGAATGGAAATATTCTTACTTTTGAGAATGGGGAAAAAAGAGTTTTATCAAAAGAACTGATAGAATTAGCTATAGCTAGCTCTCAAGAAGAAGAGTATATATCTTTTACGGGAGCTGCTCTGGCATTGAAGATGGAAGGAAATATAGTTAACTCTAGGAACAATGTACGTAGCAATATAATGGAAAACTTAAACTTGAGATTAACTAATAGACTTATAGCACTTAGAAGAGAAATGAATATGCCATATCTTACTATACCTCGACTCTATACAGCTGGAATAGTAGATCAGTTTAGAAGAATAATGAAAAAATATGGAGTTTCAAAGGAAGAAATTTTTGAAGAACAGTATGTTAAAATGGTTAGTTCAAATTATGGTATAAATTCATATTCTAAAAGAATACTTAAGAGTAAGTTTTATAATTATTTATAATGGATAATGCCACACATAGATTGACTTAATTTGCTATGTGTGGTAATATTTAAACATAATATCCGAACAAACGTTCGAACATTGGAGGGATTGCAGTGTTAGAGAGACTTTATGAATGTTTTGGAACTGAAGAAAAAATTGGATTAATTTGCCATATAAATGGCACAGAAATGGGGTGGATGAACTTTGTAATCGAAAATATATATGAGGAGGGAAATATAGTAAGACTAGAGACCGGAGACTCATACATAAGATTGGAGCCAAATCTATATGAAGAAGTTCCAATGGAGGAAGGGCAAAAGTTTGTCCATGATAAAGATTATATTATTTTGTATAAGATGGAGGAAGAAGAGTGCTTTTAAAAGAAATGCGTGAATTAGTGGAAGAATTAAACGTATATGCTCATGCGTATTATATGGAAGATACTTCTCTAATTTCTGATTATGAATATGATAAAAAATATGATCGACTTAAAGAGCTTGAGAAAGTTACAGGTGTCATTTTAGCCAACAGTCCCACTATCAATGTTGGCTCAGAAACAGTTAGTGAGTTAGAAAAAGTCGAACATGATCATCCAATGTTGTCCTTAGACAAAACAAAAGATATAAATGAAGTTGAAAGTTTTATGAATGGTTTGCCGGGTTTAGCCATGTTAAAAATGGATGGGCTTACTATTTCAGTAAAATATATAGATGGTAAATTGGTTGCTGCAGAAACTAGAGGGAATGGAATCATCGGAGAAAATGTTTTACATACAGCAAACAGTTTTGTAAATCTTCCAAAGGAAATTCCTTATAAAGATGAAGTAGTAGTTGATGGAGAAGCTGTCATGGAGATTCATCATTACACTTATCTTAAAGAGTTAAAAGATATTGAATTGAAAACGGAAGGAGCAAGAAAAGGTCTTTCTGGTGAAGAATTAGAGAAATACATTAAAGAAAATGGAATTAAAAATATCAGAAACTTAGCTGCTGGTTCTGTTAGACAGCTTGATAGTTCTGTTACAAAGAAAAGAAAAATTAAGTTTGTTGCTTGGAAAGCTGTTCGTGGGATAAATGGGAATAGCTTTATGAAAAGACTTCAGATATTAGATCTTCTTGGATTTGAAGTGGTTCCTTGGGTAAAAGTTGATAATATTGAGGAAGATATTAAAAAACTTAGAGAAACAGCAAGAGAAAAAGATGTTCCTATTGACGGAATTGTCTTTTCATATGATGACATTGACTATAGTGAAAGCTTAGGAGAAACATCACATCACGTTCGATCCCAGTTAGCTTATAAGTTTGCAGATGATAAGTTTGAAACAGTGATTAGAGATGTAGAATGGAGCATGGGAAAGACTGGGCAGTTAACACCAGTGGCTGTATTTGATCCGGTTGAGATAGATGATACTATTGTTGAAAGAGCTAGCTTACATAATGTGAGTATTTTCAAAAGCTATGAGCTGTCAGCGGGAGATACCATTACAGTATATAAAGCGAACATGATCATTCCACAGATTGCAGAGAATCTGACCAGAAATAGAAATAATTTATTTACAGTTCCGGATAAGTGTCCTATTTGTGGTGGACATACAAAGGTTACTGGTGAAAACGAAACAGAAGAACTCCAATGTATGAATCTTGAATGTAAAGGGAAACTTCTTGGTGAATTATGTACTTTTGTAAGTAAAGAAGCGCATGATATTACAGGGCTTTCTAAATCTACTCTGAGTTTATTAATAGAGAAAGAATTTATTAAAGGACCAATAGATTTATTCTATTTAAAGGGTTGTAGAGAAATGCTGCTGACATTACAAGGATTAGGGGCAAAGAAAGTTGATAAAATTCTGGAATCAATAGAGAAATGCCGCAAGACAACTCTATCTAAATTTCTTTATGGACTATCTATACCTTTAATTGGTCGGAGTGTCAGCAAACAGTTAAACACCGTTGAAGAGAAGAGAGCAAAAGAAAAAGGGTTAAAAACAGCTTTTGCCAGCTTCATTGAGGATATGGATTCTCAATATGATTTCACATGTCTGGAAGACTTTGGGTATGCGAAAGCTTCTTCTCTGAAAAATTATTTTGAAGAAAATGAAAGATATATAAGTGAACTTGCAGCAGAGTTTCAGTTTGAAGAAATTTCTCAGGAGACTGTAGGAGATATTTTAAATGGAAAAACATTTTGTATCACTGGTACACTCATTGAATTCCCTAATAGAACTGCTTTGGTAGAGAAGATAGAGTCTCTCGGAGGCAAAGTTACAGGATCAGTGACTAAGAAAACAGGTTACCTTATTAATAATGATACAACATCAAAGAGTAGTAAAAACGTGAAAGCTACCCAGCTTGGTGTGCCAATTATGTCAGAAAAAGATTTTCTAAACAAGTTTGTAAAATGCAGTTGACAAAGTGAAACGGATATGATATACTTAAAACAAGTTAAGAGAGAAAACAATTTTTTTTAAAGTTCTAAACAAATTTGTAAAACATCTTGACAATGATTGTAAGCTATGCTATAATACAAACATCAAAAGGAAGAGGAAAATGAAATATGTTTTAGAAAGTGAAAAATATCCTGGAAATTACTTATTATTTAAGCATGGTTGTCCACCTCATGTAGTAGATCTAAAGTCTGCTCAAAAGTTTGACAATGTGCCGAAAGCTTTAAACAGGATATCAACAATTCCGAAAAACTTAAGTACATACGCCCCTTGGAAAGTAACATCAGTTGATGAAAGAGTTGGTTTTGTACAGCAGAATAAATCACTTGTAGAGATTGGTGATTATAAAAAGAAAATAGATGACAGTATATTACCTATTAAAGAAATTTTGGGTAATAGAGGACCGCTAGAAAGACAGTTGAAAAAATTAGAGCTTATATCTCAGGACCTTGATCATTATATTGAATTTAATAAACTGAACGTTACTTCCGGATATTGGGCATATAAAATTAGAAAAGTGATTAGAGAGAAACGAAGAAGCATAAAAGAGGATTTATACTATATAGATTATCTTCAAACTGCTTCGTTACCTCAAATTGTAAATGGAGAAGGGAAGCCTAATCCAGATAATCAAAAATATCAAATTAGATCAGATATTGGACAAGAATTCTTTAATCAGAAGTACATATCTAAAGAAATAGCAGAGAAGATTTGCAAAGAAATAGAGGAGATTACATAATGAATGAATTAATTATGCTGGTAGGTTTACCTGCTTCCGGTAAAAGTACATGGGCTAAAGAGTATTCAGAAACTCATCCTGATTATATAGTGCACTCTTCTGATAAACTCAGAGAAGAAATGTATGGAGATAATTATGATGATGCAGACAACAATAAAGTATTTGAAGAGCTGCACCGCAGAATATTGGAAGATTTGAAAATGCATTCTGTTATTTATGATGCTACTAATTTGATAAAGAAAAGAAGGGTGCATTTTTTAAAAACAGTTCCTAAACATGTTTATAAAACATGCGTTGTATTTTTGAAAACATATGAAAAATGTTTAAGGGACAACTCCAAAAGGGAAAATTCAGTTCCAGACGAAGTGATTACCAGAATGAGGAAAGTATTTTCTCCACCAATGTACCATGAAGGGTTTAATGAAATTAGAGTTGTACAAGATGACCATAAAGATATAGAAGAATTGATAGGTATGGCTCGTGACTTCGATCAAGAAAATCCGCATCACTCTTTGACTCTTTATGAACATCTAAAAAAGGTTTCAGATGGAGTGCCTAGAGAAGAAAACTTATGGGTGGCAGCCAGTCTTCATGATATTGGAAAGCTTTTCACTAAATCAAGAATTAATAGAAAAGGTGAAGAAGATAGCTATTGTCATTACTATCAGCATCATTGTGTTGGCGCATATGAATTTTTGACAGCTTGTGATTTTTCTGGAGAAATTACAGGGAAGGATATGTTCGATATCTTTTATATAGCTAATTTGATTTATTATCATATGCATCCATACTTATCATGGGCTCAATCGAGAAGGGTAAGGAATAGAGATAAACATTTGATCGGAGACAAAATGTTTTCAGATGTAATGTTATTACATGAAGCTGATGTCAATGGTCACTAATTTTTAAGTATATAAACAATAATATAAATCAGGAGAAAGAAAAATGAGAATTATTAAAGTAGGAAACACATTTAGAACTTATGACGATTCATTAGAAACATTTAATAAACTTCCAGCTCAAAACTATGTCGTGAGATTTTCAAAGAATTCAGGTTTCTTTTTAGAGAAATATGCAGATATTGAAATCAAAGAGAAAACTTATGGAGTGCACATGAGTAAAGTTGAAAAGGTTCTTAAAGCCTTTCCAAGAGCAGAGAAGAATCTTGGTGTTATTCTTTCTGGTAACAAGGGTATTGGAAAATCGTTGTTTGCAAAAACATTGGCTGTTGAAGCAACAAAGAATGGTTTGCCAGTAATTATTATAGATACATATATTCCGGGGATTGCTAGTTTTTTAGAAGGAATTGAGCAGGAAGTAATGGTGTTGTTTGATGAGTTTGACAAGACATTTGGCGGTGTCAAAGCTGCTGAGGGTATGGCGGATCCTCAAACAGAAATGCTTACATTGTTCGATGGGCTATCTCAGGGAAAGAAATTATTTGTAATTACTTGTAATGATCTCAATTCATTAAATAGTTACTTAGTAAACAGACCTGGAAGATTCCACTATCACTTTAGGTTTGAGTATCCGTCAGATGCTGAAATTACAGAGTACTTAGAAGATAAGTTGGATAGACAGTATTACAGTGAAATTGAAAAAGTAATTTCTTTCGCTCACAAAGTAGATTTAAACTATGATTGTTTAAGAGCAATCGCATTTGAATTAAACTTTGGAGAACCTTTTGAGACAGCAATCAAAGATCTAAATATTATTAATTTAAACAGTATTGCATATGAAGCCACTTTACATCTTGAAGATGGTTCTGAAGCAACCACAAAATTGACTATTGATTTCTTTGATAAGAGTGCAATGGTTGAACCGGAATTTTGTTTTAAAGGAGCCTATGTAGATGCTTCTTGTAAAGTTCTTGATTGTGAGTTTGATCATAAGAAAGGCATCATTTATGTATCTGGAAATGATATTAAATTAGAAAATGATAATTATTACAATGATGAAGAAGATGAAAAAATCATCAAAGCAATGAAGCCAGCGTATATGACTTTTGTAAGAACAAAAAGTAGAGAACTGCATTATGCAGTATAAATAATCTATATATAGATACCTTCATAGGTATCTATAGAGGGTAGTGGCCAAGTGGTAAGGCACTGGAATTTGACTCCAGCATTCATGGGTTCGAATCCCATCTACCCCGTAGTTCTAAGTTAGCTCTGAAGGCCAAAGAGGTAACCAATAGAATTAAGGTATACCTACTTATATTCATGGCGAATATAGATAAAACTTAAGTGAAAATTTGGATGGTTTAATAACTGGAACCTGTTCGAAAAAGGGAACACAGTACATTGGTAGCAATGGTTCGGATGTACAAAACATTTATATAGATGTGCTTTATATTTCTAACGAGGAGCGTGGGTGGTAGGTAAATACAAGTGAGTAGTTAGTATAAAGCGAAAAAGTAATTGAGTCAGTGAGGTAGAAATAATGTGGGAGGGCTTTTGAGAGTGATGACGATCATTCATGTAGCTGACACAATTACAAAAACAAATTTTTACAGATATTGTTACATTTCTATATTTGTGGGTGTAATTATAACGCCCACTACATGGAAACTTAGCTCAGTTGGTTAGAGCAACCGGCTCATAACCGGTCGGTCCTGGGTTCGAGTCCCAGAGTTTCCATTTCTCCTGACGAAGGAGTGACTTTTTGAGAGCTCTAAATTTCAATAGTAAAGAGCCGTTGCTGATTTGGTAGTGAAAATCAGATGGCGCTGGAAAGACAGTGACATTTAGAGATTGTTTCCAAGGTAGAAACGTACTAGCTTTAGAGAAAATGTAGGGAATTGAGCTGATCAAAGAACACATAATCCTGTTGTGACTGCAGCACGGCAGGTCATGCATGAAAATTTAGTATGGTATGTAGCTCAGTTGGTAGAGCAGAGGACTGAAAATCCTCGTGTCGTTGGTTCGAGTCCAACCATATCATATTTGTGATCCTGAGATGGTAACAAAATTGGTTTAAAATCCAATTGTCCCAAAAATATATAAAAACGTGAATAGTAGTAAAGCGATTGTACTGCGAAAGCAACTGATTCATCAGTTATGAGGGATGATCTTATCAGAAATGAATGATAAGAAGTTCATAAGAGAACTGACAGTAAAGTAGCGTTTACTGTTGAACAAAAGAAAATAGTAACTATTAAAGTTTAAAATTCAGGAGGTATTTATCATGACAACGGAAAAAATGAATGTACACAAAGCATTAGCGGAACTGAAGATCTTAGATGATCGCATCGTAAAAGCAATTAACAGTGTAGAAGCTTGTATTTCAAATAAGCATTCTAACACAAAAGTCAAAGGTGTAGATATTAAAGTTTATACAGGAGTTATGAAATCTTCTTACGACAAAGCAACTGACTTAATCAAGAGAAGAGAAGCTATTAAAAGAGCTGTGGTTCTTTCAAATGCAGTAACTAAAGTCACTGTTGCTGATAAAGAGTATACAGTAGCCGAAGCTATTGAAATGAAGAATCATGGAATGGACTTCAAGAAACTTTTAAAACAGAAAATCAAAAAACAGTATGATGCTGCTATGGCTCAGATCATAACTGAAAATGGTAAATTGGAAGACAAAGCTGAAAATTATGTTGTTGGGCTCTATGGTAGCAAAGAGGGAAAAACTTCTACTGAAGAGTTTACAAAAACTAGAGAAGCTTATATAGAAGCTCAGACAATGGAACTTGTTGATCCGATTGGTGTTCTTAAAGAAATGGAGGATTTAGAAACAGAGATTGCAGAGTTCACTGCTGAGGTAGATGCGGCACTTTCAGTAAGTAATTCTCTGACAGAAATCGAAATTACATACTAAGATATATTCACTGCTTATCGAAAACTTTAAACTATAATCTATATGTCTTTTTAGCTGGGTTAGACATATATAAAACAATAAAGAAACCGCAGCATTACTTATACAGTAGATAGTATAAAATACAAAATGGATTAGGATTACGTGGTCGTATAGGACCTGTAAGCTTAGTATATTATTGGATGAGGCAGATAGCCATAGTACTGTAAAGTTCAAAATTCAAAGATCAAATCTTAAAATTCAAAATTCAAAGTTTATCCCAGTTTAAAGATTAAAGAATAAAGCATAAAGAATAAAGATTTATCAAATCCTTGGTAAAAGTTTATGAGCATGATTATACTTGGCTCTTAGTTTGTACAAGGCTGGTAAGTAGTGAATAGGTAAATATAATAGTCGCTTTCATTATTAACAATTGGCAGTACGACTGCCAGTTGTATCCACTCATGGTGGAATTGGCAGACACGTTAGATTTAGGTTCTAATGCTTAATAGCGTGAGAGTTCGAGTCTCTCTGGGTGGATTATTAAAATAGAAAGGAGTAAAAAATGTTTCAAGTAGGAGAACAAGTACAGGTAACAATAGTACCTAAAAAATATAAGCAATATGATATTGCGGGTGCTATGGGTACTGTTAAAACAATTTATTCTAACAATATAAGAATACATATTCCTAGTTATTATAACGAAGAATCAGAAGAAGGAGATTTCTATTTTAAAGAAAATGAGTTAGATAGTCTTAGAAGAAAGGAAAACAGTATGTCAATTATAGAACTTTGGGAAAAAAGAAGTATTGAAAAGATTGATAAGGAAGCTGAAATTAAATTAATGGAATTGCTTGCGGAAGACGGGAATACTCATGATTTAATTTTACACATGAATGATCTAAATGATGCCGGGTTTAAAGTTGAAATACCAAATAATATTTATGATATGACTTCTGATTATACTAGAGGAATGAGAACTATTACTTTAAGTTCGGCAGAAGAGAAAAAAGCTGAAATTAAAAAAGTAGCAGAAGAAATTGGTGTTTTATTAGAAATGTGTAAAGGAGATGTTGTTAAAGAAATGGAGATTCTTTGTAGCTATAGAGTTGTAGAGTATCCATTCGGAAGAATAATTGTTGGAGGTAATGCTTGTGAAAAATAAAAAGAAAGTTCTGATTGTAATTGATGTGCAGAATGATTTTGTAACTGGTTCACTTGGTACGCCGGAAGCTCGGGCAATTGTACCAAAAGTTGTTGAAAAAGTTGAAGAGTACAGATCAAGAGATGATGCAATTATTTTTACAGCTGATACTCATTATGACAATTATTTGGAAACACCAGAAGGGAAAAAGCTACCTGTGCCACATTGTATTGATGGGACTTCTGGACATGATATTATCCCTGAATTAAATGCCAAACTATCGGTAATGGAAAAGATTTATTTTAAAGAAACTTTTGGCTATAAATGGAACACATGTCCTTGGATGTGCTGCTATGATGTTGAAATTATTGGCGTATGCACGGATATCTGTGTAGTAACTAATACACTGGTATTAAAAACATATTACCCAGGTATAGAAATTACAGTAGATGCTTCATGTTGTGCGGGTACAACATCTGAGAAACACAAAGCAGCTTTAGAAACAATGAAAAGTTGTCAGATTAATGTAATAGGAGAATAAGATGGTATACGGATATAGAGTAGAAGATCAGGCTGAAAAACATGGACTGTGGCGAAATTTTGATGGGACATGGAATCCTGTATTCGATCAACTTTCAGAAGGATTAAGCAGAAACTTACCGATGGAAGATAGCGAATTGTACAGGGAAGGTGGGAAACAGTGGTTCTCAGCAGCACCATCAAAGGAAACATTAAAGCACTGGTTCAGCCTTACTGATGTTCTTGAACTTCAGAAACTTGGATATAAGGTTTATGAGTTTCAGCCTGTTGGAACGAAACAGATTTCAGATTTTGAGATTGTTTTTACAAGAGATAACATCATGCAACAGCGAGAAATAGATTATAAGGAGATTTGGAATGATTAAATTAAACGGAGTAGAAATCAAGCTTAATAAGTATCCAGATGGGACATTCTTATTTAAGAATATTCCGCCCATTGGAGGATGGTATAAAAGTACAATTGAATGGTTCTTTGAGTCAATGGAAGAGTTAGCAGCAGTTGTTTATATTGCTAGATATTGTAAGGATTATGGTACAAATCCCAATTTATATATGCCTTACGTTCCGGATGCACGTATGGATCGTGTTAAACAAAATAGCGAATTATTCACCTTGAAATACTTTGCTCAAACTATTAATTCATTACATTTTAAAAATGTAATGATTTTAGATCCTCATTCTGATGTATCTGCTGCATTATTTAATAATGTTCTTATAAAATCTCCAAATCGAATGATTGAAGCAGCAGTAAAGAAAATTGCTAGTAATAATCTTATGATGTTCTATCCGGATGCTGGATCTATGAAGAGATATTCTTCAGCAGTACATCTTCCGTATGCATTCGGTATCAAGAATAGAGATTGGGAGACTGGAGAGATTAAAGGTTTAGATTTATCTGGCGAAATTGATCAGCTGCCAGGTAAAGATATCCTTATAGTAGATGATATCTGTAGCAGAGGCGGTACCTTTTATCATAGTGCTAAAAAATTAAAAGAGGCCGGTGTAGGTAAGATTTATCTTTATATTACTCATTGTGAGAATACTATTTATGAAGGAGAGCTTCTGAAAAACAATGGACTGATTGAAAAGATTTATACAACAGATACAATTTTGACGAATCTGGAAAGTCCTAAGATTGAACTGATTGAGAGTTTTAGATAAGGAGGCGCTATGAAACCGATTATTAACCCATGGTTGATTTATTTAATTGATTTATTTGACAATCTAAAAGGGATACTTGCCATTGCATTAATTTTACTTGGATGTGCAGCAGTGATATTATCAATTATTTGGTTTTTTAGTTCTATGGATTATGAACAGGATGAGGAACCTATTGTTGCATGTAAAAAGTATTTAAAGAAATCAGTTATCTGGCTTTGTGTTAGTGGTTTACTTTTTACAGTGACTCCATCAAAAGATACCATGTACACAATGATTGTATTAGATAATGTAACGACAGATAACATTCAAGCAGTTGGCAAAACCGGCAAGGATGTAGTCGATTACATTACGGATCAAATTGATAAAGTTGTGAATGATAAAGAGGAGAATAAAAAATAATGAATACAATGGCAATTTTACTCTCAGACACATACAAACAGATACATAATAAAATCTATCCGAAAGGACTAACGAAATTAGTTTCCTACTGGACCCCACGAAGATCAATGCTCAAGAATCAGAATAAAATGGTTTTCTTTGGGCTGCAGGCTTTTATTAAAGAATATCTTATTACATATTTTAAAAGATATTTCTTTAAATTAAACACTGATGAAGTCCAAGAGCTTTATACGATTAGTATGGATATCCAGTTAGGAAAAGGAAATTACGATATTTCTCCAATCCTTAAACTTCATGAATTAGGATATCTTCCAATTCAAATCCGTGCATTACCTGAAGGAACGCTTGTACCTATGGGAGTACCATGCATTGAAATCACAAGTACACATCCAGATTTTGCTTGGGTAGTACAGTGGATCGAATGTATTCTACAGGTTGAACTCTGGAAACCATGTGCTCATGCAACAATCGGACATATGTACAGAGAATTAGCAGATTTCTATTATAAAATGACCTGTGATGACCTTTTAAGACCTGAAATGGCCTGCTCAGACTTTGGCATGAGAGGAATGTCTTGTATGGAAGAAGCTGTGAGATGTTCTGCAGCGTGGTTATTATCTTTTGATAAGACCAGTACAATCCCGGCGATTGATTATTTGGATAAATATTACGACGCTGATTGTTATACAGAAAACATTGGGATTGGTGCAATTTCAACAGAACACTCAGTCATGGCTTCAAACTTCGCTGTAGACGGAGACGAAATTACATTTGTGAAAAGACTACTTACAGAATTATATCCGAATGCATCTTTCAGCATGGTATCTGATACATATGATTACTGGAACATGATTGACAATATTCTTCCAGCTTGCAAAAAAGAAATTATGCAGCACAATGGTAAGCTCTTGGTTCGTCCGGATTCTGGTGATATGGTAGAGATTTCAGTTAAGACTATCGAAAAACTCTGGAATACATTTAAAGGATCAGTAAATAGCAAAGGTTACAAAGTACTGGACCCTCATATTGGAATTATCTATGGTGATGGCTGTACTCTTAACAATGTAAAAAAGGTATGGGAAGAACTTGAGAAGAAAGGATTCGCTGCAAACAATATCGTTTTTGGAGTTGGAGCATTCTGCTTCTCAGCAGTTGTAGAACCTAACGGACGTATGGTTGTTGTAACTAGAGATATGTTTGGTGTTGCAATGAAAGCTACATTCGGAGAAGTTAACGGACAGCCGATTATGATTTACAAGGATCCGAAGACTGATACAAGTCATTTGAAAAAATCTCACAAAGGTTGCTGTCATGTATACTACGATGAAAATGGAGAATTACAATGTGCAGATGGATATGACAGTCTTGTATATGATGGAGCATTAGAAACTGTATTTAAAGACGGTGAAATGTGTCATCAAGAAACATTTGAAGAAATCAGAAACAGATTAAATGGAGGAAACGAAGATGAGTAAAATCACAGATTATTTATTAAGAGACGATGTAATTATTGTAATGGATGTGGATGGAGTACTTGCTCCGTATGAATTTTCTAAGTTAAGTCACAGTATGACTGATGATGAATGGGACAGACTTGTAGCTTCTGGTGAGAATCCGTACAAAGATGTGCGTCCGATTAAATTAATGCAAGAGTTTATTCAGAAGAAAGGTATTGACAAAGTATATACTTGTTCAAAGAGTCCTTCTAGTGAGATCCTCGGCAAAAGAGCTTTTATCAAAAACAACTATGATTTACCTGATGACAATATCTATTTTGTTGCAAATAAAAATACAAAATTAATAATTCTTGAAGAGTTACAAGCAAAGTTGCATTTAAAGCCATCTCAGATTGCAATTGTAGAGGATACAGTAAAAACTTTGGATTATATTCGTGCACATAGCGATTTTATAACTGTACATATTTCATCATTTATGGAGTAAAGAGGAGGTACAAAAAATGAGTCGAACATATTTTACTGATTCAGTTTCAGATCTCTGTCAGGGGATTATTGATAAAGTAGATACTTATGAAAAACGAATTAAACACTTAGAAGAAGAAAACAAGAAGCTCAAAGATGAGCATTATAAAGATTCAGAAATGCAAAAAATGAAAGCAGAACTGAAAAAAGCAAAAGAGGATCTATATAGAGGATTTCCAATTTCAGAAAAAGAACAAGAGAAAATCAGAGAGTGGGAATTAAAACATGATGCAGAAAAACATGGTCTGAAAACTATGGAACAGAGAGTAATGGGACATGGTTGCATAGGTGGATCTCTTACATGGTGCTTCACACCCACATCAATTGGAACTGTTGGAAAAGTGATTTGCTCATGTGGCGAGAAATTTACATTCCAGGACTTATAGGAGAAAATTATGAGACTAAAATCAATTACCTTCATTTTAGAAAATTGTGATTATGTGACCATTGATGGTAAATACATAGGAGATTTTATAGTAGAGGATATAGACACTTCTGTAAGAAGAATAGCATGTAACGCTATTTGTAAAATGGTGTCAGCTAGTATTATTGCCATTGAGATTCACAAAGATGCAAATAAAAAGAGAAATCAGTTTGGTTGTTTTGCAGCGCCAGAAGGTTTCTCACAAATGACATTTGATACATTGTCTATGTATAATGACATTACAAAAATTAAGTTTGAATTAGAAGACGAATATTATCCTGACGAACCGGTAGAATCTTATGAGTATTATACAGATTGGACAGGTGATAGTGATTATACAAACGAAGCTCAAAAAACGTACATAAGCAAAGATGGAAATCTCTATATTGTAATTGCAGATGGAAAGCAGATTGAAGATTTCTTTGACAAAGAAGATATAGATGATAAAGATTATATGGATTTCCGTTTTAGTATGTATGACGTAGGAGATGCAAATTATAAAGAGGTAAAAAATGATTAGAATTATTGAAGGCAACATTGTAGATGCAAAGACCGATTATATAATTCATCAAGTTAACTGCCAAGGAGAAATGAATACTGGAGTCGCTAAAGCATTAAGAGATTATGACGAAAACATTTATATACATTATAGAAACGTCTGTAAATTACGTGAGTTTAATCCAGAATTACTTCTTGGGACATATGACGAGTACTTTATCAGAAGAAAAAATCAAGTAATATTGTCTTTATTTGCACAAGACAAGTATGGATATGATGGTAAGCAATATACAGATCTTAAAGCTTTTCGAGAGGGATTAAATTTCATTCGACAACAAATACCTGTTTATTGGTTTGATGCTGATAACAGGCCTCACAAGACAACCATTGCACTCCCATACAAAATAGGCTGCGGAAGAGGAGGAGCAGACTGGGAAGTGGTTTATAAGATTATAGAAGAAGAATTAGGTATTTTTAAAGTAGAACTGTGGAAATTGGAGGAACAGAATGTTTAATGTAGAAAAAGCAACAAATGATTGTATTCAGTGGATTAGAGATTGGAGAGAAGAGAATGGTCCTGGATGTAATCTCATAGTAGGTATTTCCGGTGGTGTTGATTCTTTAGTGGCTGCTAAGTTATGTGTGGAAGCCGTTGGAACCGACAAAGTTCTCGGAGTAATCATGCCAAACTATAAACAGGATGATATTGATGTGGCTTATGATATCTGCCAGCATGTATTAGGAATTGATTATCTTACTATTAATGTCGGACCTGCTTATGATGATATTGTTGACCAGATTGATTTTGCAATGGATGTAACAGATCAGACACTGATTAATCTTGCTCCTAGATTAAGAATGGCTACTCTATATGGAGTGTCACAGTCACACAATGGAAGAGTAGTTAATACTTGTAACCTTAGTGAAGACTATATCGGATATGCTACTCGTTATGGAGATGCAGCTGGAGATTTTGCCCCATTGTCACAGTTTACAAAGGGAGAAGTAAAAAGTATCGGCTATTACTTAGGCTTACCTAAAAAGTATATAGAAAAAACACCATCAGATGGATTATGTGGTAAGTCTGATGAGGATAATTTTGGATTCACCTATGCAATATTAGATAGATATATTCGTACAGGTATTTGTGATGATCCGGAAATTAAAAGACGGATTGATCGTTTACATAAAAAGAATGAGTTTAAACTGAAACCAATGCAGTATTTTAATTATAAAGAGGAGAAAACAGATATGAATATGTCACCAGATGAGATTTTAAAAGCACTTGAAAAAGCAGTAGCGAAAAAAGAAAAAGAGCATACTATTGGAGAAGAGCTTAGAAGCTGTGAACGTCAGATTAAAGATGCTTTAGGCATTGATGTATATATTGTACCTAAAAATAAAGCTGATAAACAGGTTTGTAAAACACTTTCGAAAGATGATATCACATTTGTAGGAAGAACAAAAGATATTGCTACAGGAAAAATTAGAACTACTGTAGGATTTAAAGATGGTACACAGACTTCTGTAGTCTTAAATGATTGGGAAGATGAAGACGATGTTGAAAAAGCAATCATGTGGTGCTTACTTAAAAAATGCTTTAAATCCAAAAGAAGCTTAGAGAGAGTAATTTATTCAATGGAGGACATGTAATATGAGATCAAAGAATTCTTGGAACAAAGAGTATACAACAAGAGTAGATAAAAATGGGAAAAAGCATACCAGAATGGTTAAACATGGAATGAAGCCATCTAAAAAGTCACTTGCATTCTCTAAACATGTAAATAAAATGAAAACCGATAAACCTAAATGGAATAAGAAATCTAGTGGCGAGAGCCACTAGAAAGGAGGATGTATGAAAATAAGAAGAGGATTTGTCACTAATAGTTCGTCTTCAAGTTATATTATTGCAAAAAAGAAAGATGCAACATTGATAGACATTAAAAACTCACTGTTGGAAGTAAGAGACAGCGCTAAATCTTTTTTGATTGAGCAACATGAATGGATTGATCTTGAGCCGGATGTAGAAGAGTCAATAAGAAAAGAAGATTATGATAAGGCTGTGGATGCGTTTTTAGAATATATGGCAGATTATTTATACGGTAACTTTAATGCTGGAACATTAGGTGATTGGACTGTTGGTTCAGACGAATTCTGGGACGACAGTGGTAACCCATATGAAAATTTTATTTTAGATTCTGCATGGCTTATTGGTGATGAAAACTTACAGATTATCTGAGGTGTAAACATGGAAATAAAAGCAAAGGAAATAATTGTAGATGGCAACACATCTTATAAGTATTATAAACCTAAATTTTGTTGTAAAGCATTGGAAGAGAATCCTAGGATAATTATTTCTAATGAATATCCTGATGCCTACTTATGTAGAACTTGTGAAAGTGTAGTATGTCAAGGCTGTGACTGCGGAAGTGATGAAACTTTTGGAATTTTCTTTTACGTAAGCGAAGAAGTCCAAGACTGGGGAGATACATGGCCTGATGACTATTATTACCCTCTTAAATTCTGTCCATTTTGCGAAGAACCAATTGAAGTTGATGTCATAGAAACCATTGATAAAACAGAAGAAGCAGAAAAGGTATCTGAGGTTGCGACGAAGCTACGAAAACAGTTATGGGCATGTGATAGCAAGAAAAAGTGTGCAGAGTTAGAAAA
>ERZ1035001.210-NODE-210-length-35908-cov-6.983600_pt1 | contig 35908 bp, 33 predicted proteins | sample MGYA00520685_ERZ1035001 | MGnify/ENA primary metagenome ERZ1035001 (study PRJEB33766, sample SAMN09781749) | gut metagenome | biome: gut microbiome | host: Homo sapiens | place: Madagascar | study: EMG produced TPA metagenomics assembly of the PRJNA485056 data set... | reverse complement strand
CATCGCGGGAGAAAATGCGGATCTCTTTGAGGTCCGAGTCCAGAAAATGCTTTAATACAGTGGAGCCGAACGAGCCGGTGCCGCCGGTGATCATAAGGGTTGCGTTATCAAATGCAGACATTTTATTTTCCTCTTTTACATATCAAATGAATCTATTGCAATTTGCTCAGCATCGTATGCCATTTTAGCTTTTTTTAAAATTACTTCTGTCCTAAATTTCGCATCTGTTGATTTTCCTTCCTTATGCCATACTTCCATATTAGGCGCATAAACCATTTTTAATTTATCGCGTTTGCATCGCAGGAAAAGAAGAATTTCTTCATAATAAAAAATCGTCTCCGGATCAAAAAAGCAATCATTCTCTTATTACCTTTCACGTAAAAAACATTGTACCGTTCAATATTTTCAATACAACCTCATTCCAGTCATAAATCAAATAATTGAACGAGAAAAAATACCATACTATGTATGTCCTTAGCACAATCGTTTGCAACTTTGTTGCTCGTCCATTTTTTCGAGATTGTCTTGCGATTACTATTGTTAATAACTGAATCCATATTAAAGGACGATACAATCTCGAAAATGATACCATATAAATCAGACACAGTGGCATAAAAACAAAGGAGAGCTGATTAATTTGGTATATCTTTAGCAGCCATTTTTTCTCCTTCGGCGATAATTCAGTAGAGACGCTTTTCCACGCCGTGCAACTTAACACCATTGACAGCACCCACCATGATAACGGGTATAGCCACCCCAAACCTCCTGCTGCTGATTGAATATACCACTCAAGTCGCCCATTTGTGTTGATGACCTTCGAAATCAATCGAATTCCTGGCGGAATCCTTCCATTCAACAGTGTTGCAGCAATATATAAAGCAGTTCCTATATCGATTAAAAAAATAGTTTTTTTTGCTTGTTTCAACCCAGCAATCGCAAAAATAATATAAATAATCATCGATGTATGGATACACATTGCAACTATTACAGAAAAAATATACTTTATTATATTATTTTCTATCACTAAATATCGCAAGCCCAAAACAATAACACTTGAAGCTATGAATTGCCTAAAAAGCGAAATATCCAAAATAGCACTTGCCAGTGAATACAATCCTAGAACAAATCCCCAATTAGATGTAAAGCTTTTCAATGCGCTTGTAATAACTGCAAGTGCAATCATGATCGTAAAGAAGTTAAACCATCCAAATGGCAATTTTAGGACTCTACCAGTACTCATCAAGGCATTGAATAAAAAAACCTCCTTTGAAAAATCATTTACTTGATATGAGTGTAAAATATTCATTTCATCAATGCAAAAATTGTTACATGACATTAAAAGGAGCAACAAAGCAAAAACTATCCAATTGAGATAATTTCGCATTCTATGACTAACGTACAGAGATGCCATTCCTAAAATCACACTACTCATCCATATTATAGTCATTCGTTTTCTCACCATTTACCATTCCATACAAGCGTTTTTCAATTGATCCGCTGCCCAGTTAGGTCCTCTTTTTTCAAGAATTTCATTTTGCTTTTTAATTATATTATCAGTCGCTAATTTTCTGTCTGCCACATCTTTTATTTTCCTGTAAAAATCATCTACACTTCCAAATTCAGCAATATAACCATTCTTATTATTATCCAGACAATCTAAAACGCACCCAACGCGTTCGGATGCAACAATTGGCAATCCAGCTGTAGCAGCCTCATAGGTAGCAAGAGAATATGGCTCTTCTCCAGGGTGTACATATGCATCCGATAATGCGTAGTATTTTTCCAAATCATTTCTATGAACGCTTGGCAACCATTTCACATTTTTGTGTTTCTTAATATACTCTTGCACCTTATTGCATTCTTCCCCATCCCCGATAATTAAGAATTCAAGCATTAGGTTATCTTTTGCAGCTTGATTTGCCACAGACAGAAGGATATCAATTCTTCTTGTTGGAATAAGTTTCCCAACAAACAAAAAAACAAACGACATTATAGGAATCTTTAGCTCTTCTCTCAATGTATTTCTTATTTTGAGCGCTTCATTTATTTTTCTTGCTTGTTCATAACAATCATCTGTATAAGACCCCATATAGATAGGACGTTCACCTTTTATATATTGTTCAAAATAAGATTTTGATAACGCCCCTGGAACCCAAAAAGAATCTGCCCTACGGTACATCCACTTGAGCCAATATTCATTCCATTTTTTTCTTCCATATCTTCCACGTTTCACCGTATCCGCACACCAAACAACATGCGCATTACATATACATTTGGCTAAAATCGCTTCAATAAATGAACTTATAACAACAGCATCTGGTTTAAACTGGTTTAATTCACTGATAAAGCCCTTATGGTAAATAAAATAAGAACACGCAATCGGACGTCCCACATAGCGCCTTCTTTTCTCCATTGAACTTTTGTATGCCCACTCTGGATGAGTCGTTGCATTTCCATTTTGTACTTCAGTTAAGATGTTTATTTGAATATGCTCACCATGTTCAAGTTTCCAAAATGTTGGATCTCTATAAGGTGCGCTATGCGCCTCAATGATTAATACTTTCATTTATATGCCCTCTTGATAACCTGTTTTAAATTTTCTTTGATACCTCTTTTTTCGTCTTGTGTCAGTACAAAACACCATAGGACAGTTACAAGGCCGACAGCATAAATCAAGATTTTCAAAATCATATCCAGCCATGTATTTTTTGCCATCATATTTTCTACTAAAACCCAAGCAAACGAATATCCTATCATTATTGGCGTAATCGACAGATAGCATTTTTTTACTAACAATCCCATCGATAAAGGTGTTTCTTTTTGATATACAACCATCATCGCAATGATATTAAATCCCCACAAACAAATTGCTATTCCAACAGCAGTTCCTAGAGCCCCGAATTTTGCAGACAAAACACTAGAAATCACAATATTTGCAATCGCCCCTATCATATATACAATTGCTCTATACTGCACCTTATTTATAACAATCAGCACATTTGATGCAATTTCTTGTGACAGATAAAAAATATCCGAAATTGATATCAGCAAAAATATATAATATACTTTTTGATACTGTTCCCCCACCCATAGTGCAAGGAACTCATGTCCAAATACAGCAAATCCCCCTAAGATAGTGCCAACAATAATCGTTTGGATTCTACTTATTTTTATTTGAAGATTATTTAACTCGTTATATTTTTTTTCATTAACTAATCTGGAAACATTCGGCAAAAACAATCCATTCAGTGCAGCTGCAAATGTAAACACATATCCCTCTAATGTACTAGCCAATGAAAACAACGATATTTCCATACTGTTTGAATAGCGTCCTAAAATCGTCGGCGCTATCGGGATAATAAATCGCTGTGCAAATGTTACAATTGCCATCCAAAAAGAAAAACTAAAAAGTTCCTTTACTAATTCTGTATTCCAGAAATCCCACTCTACCTCTATCGCCTTGTATCTTTTCAGAAAAAAGATTTCAATTATTATAACGAACAATCCACTAACAGTATTAGAGATGATTATCCATATCAATCCCTTTCCCATAAGAATAAAAAATACTGCTAAAATAGAAAAAATAACTTTTTGCAAAATTTTGCACATTTTTAATGGTGCAAAATATTCATTTGCTGTATAAATAGCCTCAATCGGTGTCGCTGCAAATCCAACAACCACATAGACGGCGGCTATAATATATGAGCCTTTTAAGTGTATAACTTCTTCTCCTGTTAGCCCAGCAAAAAAAACTTCTAGAAAATTATATGCCACATAAAGTGCCACAAAAACCATTCCTGAAAGTAAGAAGAAGATTTTAAAATATACACCCAATAGCTGTTTTTCTGTCCACTTTGTGTTATTTTTATATTTGCAATCTGTTATAAATTTTGCAAGAGAACTTCCCATGCCGAAATCCATAACAAAATAGCTTAAAAACGTGTATAATAATGTATAAATCGCATAATCACTACTGCCGAGACTTCTTATCAAAAAAGGCGTGAATAGCATAACAAATAGCAAGTTGACGGCTATTTGCAAATATGATGCAACCACGCCTTGTTTAATCCTCTGATTCATTTTTTTCTCCAAGATCATTAATTAATCGTATGTATTCTTTCAGGTTAATTTCCATATCAAAATTTACTTTTGAAAAGTTTTGTAGCTCTGACTTGTATATTTCTTTGGGATTCATTAGAATTTTTGAGATTGCCTCTAAAAATTTCTTTTTCTTTCCAAGCGGCACAATTTCTCCCCTTAAATTTCCAACAAGTTCTGTACACGCAGTAGTTTTATACGCAACCACAGGTGTTCCACAGCAAATGGCTTCTGCTGTTGTCTTTCCAAACGTCTCTTGAATCGAAGGATTTAAAAACACATCTGCCATAGCGTAGTACTTTGCCAATAGTTGCGGATCTCGTACCGGGCCTACGCAAATCATGTTTTTCGGAATTTCAACATTTTTAGACATATTTCCAACCATGATAACTTTACTGTCCGGAAATTCTTTTGCTGCCTGTAACATCTCAGCAAGTCCTTTCCGGTCGCCCCAACCGGATGCAACACCTAGCAAAACTTTTTGACTCTGATTAATACCAAGCTGGTTGCGCATTTCAGTCGTATCCTGAGGCTTGAAGGTTTCCAGATCGATCCAGTTATAAATGCGCTCGAGTATCGCTGCATCCTTCAAAATTGATTTTCTGGCTTCGCCAGTGATCCAGTCAGATACACCGACTACGCCAAGTTGCGGAATGGCATCAAACCATTTTTTCTTGTCCTGCAAGCATTTGTGCGCAGTATCAAAGAACCAACTCTTATTCCACTCATGCATTTGAGTGCAATAGCGACAATCTCGTTGCCATTTTACACAATTTGATTGTGTAAAATAGCAACAATGTCCAGTGAAGTACCAGCAATCGTGTAGAACCAAAATTGTCGGAATTTTATTTTGGCTCAAATGACGGCATAAAATCGGAAAATTAATACAGTTACTGTGCAAAACGTGAAGAAGCACACCGTCAGGATTGTCCTTCTTCAAATGTGTTATGAGTTTTTTCGTTGAAAGTACTGAGTAATATCCTTGTAATCCCGTGAGTCTTGACAACAAACCATGGAGCTTTTTATCAATCACATTCGAAAAGATTCGAACATTCGGATCGGCAGGAGGCTGCTCATTAAAGGATGCCGTATAAACAATGGATTCAAAATTATGATCCTTTAGCCATTGGTGCGTTTCCTTTACATTACGGCCAGTACTATCGGCATTGCCATACGTTGCATTAATTTGGATGATTTTCATTGAACACTCCTGAATTTAGTCAGTTTCACCAATGATTTTAAAATCGTTTTTTATCATAGCATCTTGCTGATCTTTTCTAAAATTCTCTAAGCAACAACTTACAGCTTTTTCTTTATACATCATCAAGTATTCTTTGTCATTTACAATTTTCTTTATTGTTGTTTCGATTTTACCTTCGTCAGACACACAGATGGCAGCATCGTTCTGCTTTAGATATTGAAATCCTCCTTGCATTTTGTCGCATACAGCCATCACCGCACAGCTACTTGCTAAACAATCCACAATCTTTGTCGAAAAAGACATTCTCGTGAGCAACCGGTTCTTCAGATCAAAAGATTCCACATGAAGAGCAACATCGCCTTCTGAGTAGATTGTCTTTAGCTCTTCCTGATTTACGCTTTTATGAACAACACAACTGACTCCATCATTGAGTTTCTTGTCAACTTTTTTGTTTAATTCATTCGCTGTATAAATATCTAGCTGAATTTTTACGCCATCCTCGTTTTCTTTTCGAATTGCATCTGCTATTTTACTCAGTGTTTTCCAACGATTGAGGTAAATTCCTCCAGCATAAATCATTCGAATGGGTGTATGTACTGGTTGAACATTTGGTATTTCTTTTGCCGAAACTGCCTTACGCAGAATTTTCATATTGGCATGAAAATCCTGTTCGCATTGTTTTTTTTGAATCTCTGTCATTGTATAGACAAGCGAATAGTACGGAAATGTTTTACGCATTTCGTAACGAACAGCAAAACGATTGATCCAGAAATATGGTGATAGACTAAATTGGTGCAATGTATAATTATCGTCCGAAATGTAGGAAATCACCTTTCTGCCCGTATAATCAGCCACATATCGAGTTAATTTCTGCATGAAAATTTTTGCGTAACATGGTGCAAATATTATATCCGGATTAAATTCATTCAAAAAGTCATTAAGCTGTTCATTCTTCCAATTTGATGTGTTCCATAAAACATCTCTTATCGCATAAAAAAGTCCCCACTTATGCTGGTGAAAAAAACTATAGAATTTTTTATTATGAGCAGCTACATCTTTATTTTCGTTTTTCTCAATATTTTCCACAGTAAATTTGCTGCCCACCGACATATGACGGAACATCGCTTTTATCATCATGCTATCAGTCATTTGATAATACTTTTTGCATAATCGATTTTGTGGTTGGCCAGCGCTACAGTATATCTGGGCAAATTCGTACCCGGTATCAGAAAAAATATTCGATAAGACATTTCCTCCGTTTGTACCATCCTGCCAAACCTCTTCCGATATAATCAATACACGCATTTACTCCACTCCATTAACGATTCCTCATGTACATATCCAAAACTCTTGAACATCCATCGATTCCCAAAATCTGTAACACGAAATTCACAAGTTTTACCTTTTTTGCCTTTCCATATTGCAGAATCCAACGATATTTTTTTAGAAATTCAAATGCAGTTTTTTTGTCATTTCCTTCCAAATAATTATACTGCCACAGCATAATTGAGTACTCGTATGCCGCAAAGCTCAGCACATCGCACTCTATCTCGCCTTTCGGTTCTTTTGCACAAGTTAGTTTTTCCACAGATTCGCAAACGAACTGCCCCAGTCCTTCAAATGATTTCATTGTAATCTTACTGGTGATAGATCCTTGCCTCACCTGTCGATAATAGTAAAAATCAACTGGAAGAGCATCAAATGAATTCGCTGATAAAATACAATCACGAATAAATCCCAGATCTTCACTGATTCTTCGATCTTTTGGAAAATGAAGGTTATTCCGTTTTAAATAGTCAGCACGGAAAAGCTTTGTCCATGCGCTTCCAGGATACTTGCTCATCTCTGATAGATACCGAATCGCCTCTGATTTCCCCGCACGAAGTTTTTCTGCGTTATATGTATCATCCAACTGTGCGCAACTTCCATCCGGAAACACTTTCCATGCCTTCAAAAAACAAATGTCCGCATTCGTTTTTTCAATCCATGATAGAATTCTTTCAATGCTTCCTTTTCCAATGTAATCATCTGAATCCACAAAGGTAATGTATCGACCGTTCGCAACGTAAAGCCCTGCATTTCTGGCCGCAGAAAGGCCGCCATTTTGCTGATGAACAACCCTTACTCTAGAATCTTTATCCGCATAACCATCGCAAATAACACCAGAACTATCTGGCGAACCGTCATCCACCAAAATGACTTCACAATCATCAGTGAGTTGGTTAAGAATGCTATCCACACATTCATTTATATATTTTTCAACATTATAAACTGGTATGATAAACGTCAACAGTTTTTCACTCGTAGCGATTTCTTCCGCCATTCTTTTTCTCCTATCAGCACTTCCATGTAAACCCATTTCATGTACTCACTTACATTTGCAATGTCATACTTTTTCAGCATTTCTCGGTTCTGTGCACACTCTTGCACAGTCTGCACACCACTCGCTGCATCTTTCAGTAACTGGCAGAGCGCACTTTCATCCGCTGGTTCAAACAAATAACGGCTCTTTTCCAGCAGGTCTACATTTCCACGGATGCGGCTGGCAATGCACGGCAATCCTGCAGCCATTGCTTCCATCACCGCAACGGGAAGGCCCTCTCTAAACGAAGGGAACAAGAACACCTCAGCCCTCTTATAAAAATCAGCCACATCTGTTCTATACCCAGTGAGAATCACTCTATCCCCCACACCCATGCTCTGTGCCAATTCTTTATGTGCCTCCATCAGGGGGCCATGCCCACAGATCACATAGTAGGTGTTCTTGTCTCTCAATTTAGCAAGGGCTTCAATGCCAACTTTATGGTTCTTATTCTTATTGACTTCACCAACAGAAAGGATTACTTTTGCATTCAGCGGAATGCCAAGTTTCTTACGGATTCTCTGCCCCTTATATACTCCCTGCTGGACAAGATTCCTTACCCCCGTAAATTTTTGACATTTCATCTTCTACACTACTCAAATCGAATTGTTTGATTTTATGTAATGCAGCCGATGCCACACGGTTACGGAGAGCCGTGTTATTCTTCATTTCACTAATGGCCTCTGCAACTTCTTCCCGTGTGTTATTGGCAATCAAGCCCGTAACACCGTCTTCAATCAAATCCGTGTTGCCTCTGATATTCGAGCAAACAACCGGTAGGCCGCAGGCCATGGCTTCCATCAGCGCCACCGGAAGCCCCTCCTGATGGGACATGAATACAAACAGGTCTGCACAGTTGCAGATTTCAGAGATATCATTGCGATAACCCAAAAAATGGACATGATCTGCTACATCCAGTCCTTCTGCCAACTTTTTCAAATCAGCCTCATAAGCACCTCGACCACAAATCACATATTCGATATGATTCAAATTGTCTCGCTGCTTTAATACCGACAGTGCCCGGATAACAACTTCATGATTCTTACGAGGAATCAGCTCGCCTACAGAAAGCAACACAAAGTCATCTGCGTGTACTCCAATTTCTTCACGCTTTTCATTTTTGTCTACATAGCCGGAATTGAACTTTTTCAAATCAATGCCAACTCCGGGAACATAGCACACCTTGCCAGTCTTAAAAGACTTCGCTCTCTCATAGTCCTCCTTGTTGATTGTGATAAGAACATCAGTATATCGGGAAAGCCACTTCTCAACCGGATAATACAGAAGCCAGTTGATGGCTGGTGCGCCTTTATAGAAATGGAAGCCATGTGCTGTATAGAACACTTTCGTTCCCTGTTTGCGTGCTTGTTTTGCTGCCAGACGGGTCAGCATAGCACCAACCGGAGTATGGCAGTGGATGATATCATACTCGCCTTTGTCAATTACACATTTCAGTTCCTTATATGCCTTCAAATTCCCCAGTTTCAGCGGGTTGCGCTCAAAAGGGATGTTGTAGTAGTTATCACAATAAGGAATTTTACAATCAGCCGGGTTTTCGTAATCATTCCGAGCTGCAACTGCAGTTTCCCAGCCCTCTTCTTTGAACATTTTGAGATATGGAATGTGGAACTCCATAATGTGCGTTTTAACAACGGTCGCAACGAATAATACCTTTTTCATCTGCATTCCTCTCTACACATCAAAGCTTACAGCCCAGACTCATTTTAAAGAGTCTGAGCCGTTTTTTAGCGCCGCAAATTTCCTTGGCAGCATAAATATTATATCATGCTGCCGGGGTTCTGCGATATTTTATTTTTGCCATGATAAGGCATTTTCATTTTCCATCACAATCTTAACCTCTCGGCCTATGCTGGCCGCAAGGCAGTGAGCCACCGCTTTTCTGCCAGGACAGGGATTTAAACCACGGTTTTATCGTTGCTTTCCACTTGCATCGCCGTGGTCTGCCCCTCGGCAACGCCCTCGGTGCTTTCGGGCACAAACAAGATCTTCACGGTCGCCAGCATGATCTTGATATCCTCGATCAAGCCGGGATGCGCAATGTACATCAGGTCCATCGAAAGCTTATCATAGGGCGTGGTGTTGTATTTTCCATACACCTGTGCATAGCCGGTAAGGCCCGCCTTTGCCTGCAAGCGAAGCGAAAATTCCGGCATTTCTTCGCAGTATTGCGCAGCAATTTCGGGGCGCTCGGGGCGCGGGCCCACAATGCTCAATTCGCCCCGCAGAATGTTGATCAGCTGTGGCAGCTCGTCCACACGGCAAGCGCGGATCACCTTGCCCACAGGCGTGATGCGGCTATCGTTTTCACCGCTGGAAAGGCGCGCCACGCCGTCCTTTTCGGCATCCACACGCATACTGCGGAATTTTAAGATGGCAAACTCTTTTCCATCCTTGGTAAGGCGGATCTGCTTGTAAAACACCGGGCCGTGATCGGTGGCCTTGATGGCGATTGCCGTTACCAAAAACACCGGGCTCAGCACCACCAGTGCCATGGCAGAAACCACAATGTCGATCAGGCGCTTGATCATCAGATATTCCGGCGGCGGATTGTAGCGCCCCACCTTGAGCATGGGCAAGTGGAACATATGAATGGCATACGCGCCGGACATAATGGTATCGCCAAGTCGCGGGATCGCCAGCACATTGATGCCATGCTCCACGCAGTATTTCAGGATCACATTGCGATCATGGCTGTGGATACCGCTTAAAAATACGGTTTCCAGGCCGTTCAACATGGAAAGATCCTGAATACACTCGCTTACCCCGGCCGTGAACAGCACCTGATATTTTTTATCCAGATTATACTGGCCGATCAGGTTTTCCATGCCCTGGCGGGTATCATAGATCACAGCCGTAGGCTGCGGCGGAAACACATTAAAATACCAGCGGTTTGCCAAAAAAGACCATGCAGCGGTCAGCACCACCTGTGCAGCTGCCACAGCAAGCATGGGCAGACAGTTGGGCATATGCCGGGTGAGCAGCCATGTAACGACATACAGGATCACATCCGACGCACAAATGGCCAGCATCTGGCTGTACATAAGCTCCGAGGCTCGCTGCATGGAAAGCTGAAAGGCATCATACACCCGGCCAAAGGTGATATACAGCACGAAAAACAGCGCAATAACGCCATAGTTACCTTTTTCATAAAAGGGCGTATAAATTCTTTGCGCATAATACAGATACCAGCATAATGCAAATGGGATCGTAACCAGCACCACATCTGAAATTTTCACGATTCTAATCGTTAAACCGTGTTTAAAGGTTGACATTGTTTTCCTCATTTCCCACGCAGACTTCTTTGGGTCTGCTTCGGTATGGTTTTGTTTTTTTGCATAAGCAATTACAATCAAAGTTATATTACCACATACAACTGTAAAATTCAACATTTCCTCCATGAAAACACGAAAAAAGCCCCGGAATTCGAGGTGCATTGTCTGCGCCGAAAATTCCGGGGAAATTTATTGCGTTATAAAATAACAGCTTACAAAAGCCGTGTGTTTTTGTGCAGGCCGGTTACGCTGAACTCTGCCCAGTCGGCCAGATTGACGGCATGGTCAGCCACGCGCTCTAAATATTTGGCCAGCATCAGCCAGTCCAGCACTTCGTCCATATCGGTGGGGCTGGTGGTCAGATGGCTTGCCAACAGCGATTTGATCTTTACAAAATCCGCATCCTGTGCATCATCCCACGAGCGCACGGCCTGCGCCTTGGCCACATCCTGTGCGCGAAAGCTTTCCATGGCGGCAGTGATCATTTTCTGCGCGGTATCCGCCATGCGCTGCACCACAGCCAGCCATTCGGGGTGATTTTGCGGCAGCGGCATGGCAAGGCTCAGCTCGGCAATATCCTGCGCATGGTCGCCAATGCGCTCCAGGTCGGTGTCCATTTTCAGCGCTGCGCTCACTCTGCGCAGATCCCCTGCCACGGGGGTTTGGCGCAAAAGCAGTGTCAGGCACAAATGCTCGATCTGCTTTTCGGTTTGGTTCACGCTCTCATCGGCAGCCATAATGGCTTTGGCCTTATCTTTATTGCCGTTTTGCCACGCTTGAATGGCACTGTGCAGGGCATCGCCCACGGTTTTGCCCATGGCGCTTACCATTTCGTCCAGATTTGTCAGTTCCTGTTCGTAAGCGGTTCTTACTTTCATGGTCCTTCTCCCCTTTTAGCCAAAACGGCCGCTGATATAATCTTCGGTGCGCTTATCCTGCGGATGGCCGAAGATCTGGCCGGTTTCCCCCATTTCGATCAATTCACCCACCAAAAAGAAAGCGCACTGATCGCTGATACGCGCAGCCTGCTGCATATTGTGGGTCACGATCACCACTGTGTAGTTCTGGCGCAGCGAATCCATCAGCTCCTCCACTTTCATGGTGGAAGCAGGGTCCAGCGCGCTGGTGGGCTCGTCCATCAAAAGCACATCGGGGTTCACAGCCAATGCGCGGGCAATGCAAAGGCGCTGCTGCTGGCCGCCCGAAAGGCCCAAGGCGCTTTTTTTCAGGCGATCCTTCACTTCGTCCCACAGGGCTGCACCGCGCAGGCTTCGTTCCACGATCTCATCCAGCTCGGCCTTGGAATGGCTGCCGTGCAGCTTGGGGCCATAGGTGATATTGTCGTAAATGCTCATGGGAAACGGATTTGCCTTTTGAAACACCATGCCAATGTTGCGCCGCAAAGCGGTGACATCCAGCTTGGGGTCCAGAATATTCTGGCCGCGGTACAGTGCTTCGCCGGTGATGCGCACGCCGGGCACCAGATCCTGCATACGGTTGAGGGTTTTCAGAAAAGTGGATTTTCCGCAGCCGGACGGGCCGATCAGGGCCGTGATCTGCTTTTCGGGAATATCCATGGTAATGCCTTTTAATGCCTTGAAATTGCCGTAATGCAATTCCAGATTTTTACTTTGGATCACTGCGTTCATATCGTTATACCTCAAGTTTTTTGTTTCAAAGCCTTACGGGCCCACTTGGCAGCCAGATTGATGGCCGTCACCAGCACCAGCAGCACCAGTGCAATGGCATAGCCCACCTGGAAATTGCCTTCCTCGAACACATACAGATACAGCGCCACCGCCAGCGAGGCGCCGCTGCGGCTGTAGGCCGCCAGCAGGCTTTTCGCCACCAGCTTGCCTGCGCCCGCCGTAAACAGCAGCGCGGCGCTTTCGCCCACCACACGGCCTGCGGCCAGAATGCAGCCGGTAACAATGCCGTCCAGACTGCAGGGCAAAACGATGGTGCGCACAATATGCCATTTGGTTGCCCCCAGCCCCAGCGCGCCCTCGCGGTAGGAGGTGGGCACGGTTTTCAGGCTTTCCTGTGTGGTGCGGATAATGGTGGGCAGCGTCATGATGGTAAGGGTAAGGCAGCCGGAAAGCAGGCTGGTTTGCAGGCCCAGCTTTTGGCAGAACACCAGATAGCCCACAAGGCCGTACAGAATGCTGGGAATGCCCGCCAGCGTTTCGGTGGTGAATTCGATCACACGGATCAGCTTTTTATTGGAAGCATACTCGTTCAGATACACTGCGGCCCCCACGCCGATGGGCAGCACGATCAGCAGCGTGAGCAGGATCATGTACAATGTGTTAAGCAGAAACGGCAGAATACCCTGTGTGCCCTTGGTCACGCTGGGCACACTGGTGATCAGCTTCCAGCTGATGGCCGGCAAACCCTTGATCACCACATAGCCAATGATGCCCACCAGCACGGCCAGACACAGCGCGGCGGCCAGATATACCGCCCCTGTGAGCAGCATTCCGGTGATACGGCGTTTTTCAGTCATCGTCGCGGCCCCCCTTCAGCACCAGATTCAGCACGGCGTTGATGGCCATGATGAACAGGAACAGCACCAACCCGATGCTGAACAGCGCCTGCCGCTGCAGGCCGCTGGCATAGCTCATTTCCTTGGCAATCGCCGTGGTAAGGAATGTTACACTTGTGAAAATGCCGGGCATATTGGCCACATTGCCAGCCACCATCATCACAGCCATGGCCTCGCCCACGGCACGGCCAATGCCCAGCACAATGCCGGCGGCAATGCCGCTGCGGGCGGCGGTGAGGCTTACTTTAAAATAGGTTTCCACCGGGGTGGCCCCCAGGGCCAGACTGGCCTGCTCATACTCGGGCGGCACAGCGTTCAGCGCCGTAACAGCCACCGAGATCATGCTGGGCAGGATCATGACCGCCAGCACCAGAATGGCTGCCAGCAGGCACGCGCCGCTGCTGAGGCGAAACACATCTGCCACAGCAGGCACCAGCACCAGCATACCGATCAGGCCGTATACCACGCTGGGAATGCCCGCCAGCAGCTCGACCGCTGCGCTGACCACCGCCGCCAGCTTGGGCGGCGCCATTTTGGAAAGAAACACAGCCGTGAGCACGCCCACCGGCACGCCGATGACACAAGCGCCCACCGTGCCGTATACGCTGGTGAGGATAAAGGGCAAAATGCCGTAGCTGGGCTCGGCAGCTGTGGATTTCCACACCCGGCCCAGCAGAAAATCGCTCAGGCCGATCTGACGAATGGCCGGCAGACCGGCACTGAAAATATAAACCGTAATCAGCAGCACACAGGCCACGGCTGCCATGCCGCACGCGAAAAACAGTGCGTTCATGATTTTTTCTATGGCATCCTTCAGCACACGGCCTGCGCTGCGCTTTTGCAAAAGCACCTGCCGCTCGGGGGCTTGCTTGGTGCCCAAATGCGGGCCAGAGGTTAAAATTGCTTCCTGTTTCATACTTTTTCACCCAATTCCAAAATAGAGCGGCCCTTTTGCTTTAGGGCCGCTCTATCAAACAAGTTTGTTTAGGCCACAGGCACAGCACCGGCGTTGCTGATCAGGCTTGCAGCATCCGCGCTGGTGGCAAAGTCGATAAAGGCTTTCACAGCAGGGGTCTGCTCAGCGCCGTCTTTGGTTACGAACACGAAGGGGCGCTGCACAGTGTAGCTGCCGTCCTTCACGGTTTCTTCGGTGCAGGCAATGCCGTTCACCTTCAAAGCCTTTACGCTGTCATCCAAAGCAGCCAGAGAAGCATAGCCAATGGCGTTTTCATTGGCCTGCACGGCGGCGATCACAGCACCGGTAGCGGTGAGTTCCTGTGCATATTTGCACTTGTCAGAAACCTTCAGAATGCTTTCAAAGCCATCGCGGGTGCCGGAACCCGCCTCACGGCCGATCATAACGATCTCGGCATCCGGGCCGCCCACTTCTTTCCAGTTGGTCACTTCACCGGTGGCGATTGCAGCGATCTGATCGGTGGTCAGATCCTCTACCGTGTTGGCATTGTTCACGATGATGCCAATGCCGTCCAGTGCGATCACGGTTGCGCTCACGCCGGTTTCACCGTCCTTCAAAGCACGGGAGGAAAGGCCGATATCCAGGCTGCCCTCCTGTGCGCCGGTAATGCCTGCGCCGGAACCGGTGGGATCATAGGTCACATCCACGCCGCTGTTCTGCTCCATAAAGGATTCCTGCAGTGCGCCGATCACCTTTTCCATCGAAGTGGAACCGCCGGTGGTCACCTTGCCGCTCAGCTCGGTGGCAGCAGGGGCTTCAGCAGCGGCAGGGGCAGAAGCAGCAGGGGCGGCAGAAGCCGGAGCCGTGGAGGAAGAGGCTGCGCTGGAGCCGCAGCCGGCAAATGCAACACAGGCGAACGATGCTGCCAAAGCGGCAGAGATCAGTTTTTTCATACGATTTTTCTCCTTTTTACACACTCTCAATAAGTATATTTTTGATTTCCCTCTTTGTTTGGGTACGGCCTTAGTATAACGCCCGGTTTGTAAAACTCACAACCAAGGCAGGGCAAAGCTTTGGTAAAAGATTTTGCGCCGAATGTAATGCTTTTGTGCTGTGTGTAAAATACAGGTAAAATCAGCTTGGTTTTACGCGCTGATGCAGTTTTTCTTAGCTTTGTCAAAGCCGTGTTCCGCAGGTGTGCAAAACAAAAAAGCATATACAGCCTTGCTTTTGCAAAAAAACAGATGGTTTTCAGGCAAGAGTGCTGTATATGCTTTTTGTATCGGAGGACTTTTTATCCGTCCCTGTAATATCCGATCATGTTTATGGACAGAGCTGCCTCAGATCCCCGCCACGGAATCAATGGGCATCGAAAGCAGAATTCCCTGTGCCTCGCTGTGCATACCGCAGCTTTCGCCGATGCACTTCATAAGCGCCACCTTGTTGGCACAGGCTGTTAAGATCAGCACGATCTCTTTTTCTTCCTGAACGCTCAGGCCCCAAAAGCTGGTGGTTTCCTCGTTGCCGATGCGTCGACTGCGGATCACCGTGCCGCCTGTGGCCCCTGCGGCGCGCGCTGCTTTCATAACATCATCACTGAAACCGCGGTTTACGATCGCTGCCACCAGAGAGTATTTTGTTTCCGCCATACTGTTTTCTTCCTTTCCGCTGACCGTCAACAGTTCTTTTCCTGCATCCTGTGCGAGAATGCGCAAAATCAGGTTGTTTGCCCCGTTTAAGGGCATGGTAAAGGCAATGCCGCTGTTTGCCTTGTTGAGCTGCAGCTCACTGCGCAGCTTTTCCATGAGAGGCTGCGACAGGCTTTTGGGCACCATGCTCACCAAAACGCTTTTATCAATGCTGCCAAGGCCCAGCATATCCATGGTCTCGCTGGAGGCTGTTCCCTCGGCTTTAAAGCGATATTGCAGCGGCAGCGCGCCCTTTTTAAACATTTCCGCCGCGCGCTCGGCACGCTTTGGGGTGGTGATCAGCACCAATAATTGAACACAGGCTTTTTTCTGTTGCTCCATTTTACTCGCCCTCCTCCAGATCTACGATCATATCGCAATCGTCGGCGATCGCTGCATGAACGGTTTTGGTTTTCTTTGCGGTTTTCAGCTTATACACCAGCCCCATCAGCTGAATGGCGATCAGCGGCGTGAGCGCCACCAGCGCCACCACGCCGAAGGCATCGGTCATCAGGTTGCCCCCAAGCGCCTCGCAAACGCCGATGCTGAGCGGCAAAAGAAAGGTCGAAGTCATCGGGCCGCTGGCCACGCCGCCGGAGTCAAACGCGATGCCGATAAAAATATCCGGAACAAAGCGAGATAGTGCCAGAGCGATCAAATACCCGGGAATCACGAACCACTGGATTGAAATGCCGGTGAGAACGCGAAGCATGGACAATCCAACGCTGGCTGCCACACCGATGGACATACAAATGTTCATCATTTTCACCGAGATCGCGCCGTTGGTAACGGTTTCCACCTGATGGTTCAGCACCTGAATGGCGGGCTCGGCCTTTACAATATAATAACCGATCAGCGCGCCCACCGGGATCAGGATCCAGCGGAAGGACACCCCGGCCATCTCCCTGCCAAGATAAGCGCCCACCGGGGCAAACCCCACATTGGCGCCGCACAGGAACAGCACCAAGCCGATATAAGTATACAAAAAGCCAATGGCAATTCGCTTGATCTGCAGCCCATGATACCGGCGGGGCAGCATTTGGGAAACCAGAAACACCGCCACGATGGGCACCAGCGAAAGCAAAACCTCTTTGGCATACAGCGGCAGCCCCTGGGCAAACACCCGGGCCACATCCTGCGTGGTGACCACAGTGGCCACATCGGTAAGCGTGTAAGCGGCCTCGGTGGGCCGGAAAAAGCAGCCCAGGATCAAAACCGCCAGAATGGGGCCAACACTGGAAAGTGCCACCAGACCAAAGCTGTCATTGGCGGCATTTTTATCGCTTCGCACTGAGGCAAGCCCCACGCCCACAGCCATGATGAACGGCACCGTCATGGGGCCGGTGGTAACACCGCCCGAGTCAAAGGCCACGGACAGAAATTCCTTTGGCACAAACAGCGAAACGGCGATCAAAGCCGTATAGCAAAGGATCAGCAGCCTTGACAGACTGATCTGATAACGAATGCGAACGATGGCCAGCGCCAGAAACAATCCCACGCCGACTGCTACCGTTAAGATCAGCACCATATTGGGCATCGACGGCACCTGCCCGGCCAAAACCTGCAGATCCGGCTCGGATATGGTGATGATCACGCCCATCATAAATCCCGTAAGCAAAACCGTGATCAGCTTTTTCATTTTTGAGATCTGCACGCCAACGCCTTCTCCGATGGGTGTCATGGCCATTTCCGCACCCAGCTGAAAAAAGCCCATGCCCACGATCAGCATCGCCGCACCGGTCAGAAACATGACAACGCTTCCCAGCTCCATCGGGATCAGAAAAACGCTGAGCATCAAAACGATCCCGGTGATCGGAAGAACCGCAGAAAGCGACTCTCTGATTTTTTCTTTCAGTTTTAAATTCAATTCCATGCCACCTTTCTTTAGAGTGTTGTTTTTACATCGCCCTTTGAAAGCGCGTGCATTTTTTATAAAAAAACCGGTCCGGCACGCAGCAAACCATCGTTTTTGTGCAGCTGCCGGGCCTGATCGTTATGCTTTTATTTTACACTACAAACCGCTGCGCCGCAAGACAGCGGCGGCACGATCCTGCCCCATACAGCGTAACAAAGCCGCCCCTTCTGAGAAAAAATGTACCGCCCGCTTGGCCCTTGTCTGCGGCCGCCATGTCAGCGATGTACAAACAAAAAGGGCGTTCTCATACCAGTGTATGGGAACGCCCCCGAAAGAGACTTCTTCCGAAAGTCTTATGCTGTTTCAGGCCGGTTCGGCTTTCGGCATGAACGCTGTTTTTTCAACGCAAGCATCGGGTTTGAATGCCATTGCCCGGTCACCACGGGCAGCGCTCGGCAGCCGTGGTGCGGGGGATGATCTCCAAGGCATCCGGCACAGAGCCGCTTTCGATCTGCTGCAAAACGGCCGGCACCCCCGGGAAAAACTTTTTAAGACCAATATCCTTGCAGTGCAGCCCATCAAAGAAATCCATTTCCTCCATGCCCAGCTGCAAAGGATCATAGCTGCCGTACAGCGGCACCTGATTGTCATGTGCATATTGGCGGATCCAGTTTTCCACCTGCAAAAATCCCTGATGGTCGTCCTCCTGCCACAGCAGGAAATCGTACAGATACGGGTGCCACGGGCACAAAACCAAAATCACGGTGGTGCCGTTGGACTGCGCATAGCGGATAAAGGCATCAAATGCCTGCTCCTGCTTGGCAGAAAGCTCGGTAAAGCCTTCCATGTGAACGCTGTTGAAGGTGTTGCAGGCGCTCATGGCATTGAACAGGATCTGATCCTGATTCTGTTCGCGGAATTCCTTGCTGTATAGCACGCTGCCGTCGCTGCGCTTGATGCTGGCATCGTTATCATACACATCGCCGGTAACAGCCTTAAACGGAATCTCGTTGCCTTCGTCATCCGTAACGGCCGCGCCGCTGCGAATGGCCATATAATAATCCATATTTCCCTGAAAATAGGCCGGGTCAGCCAGTGCTTTCCACAGCTCCACCTTGTCGGGCTCTTCGTAGTCGGTTTCCACACCGAGAACCTTGGTTAAAAACTCGTTGTACAGCTCACTGTCGGCACGGGAATCAAAGGCCTTTTCGCTGCCGTACAGCACCCAGGGGTCTACGCTCCACACCAGCACATCCGGGGCTTTGCCTGCGCGCACCATCACATAGTAGCTGGTCATGTTGTCGCGCACATCTGCGCCGGTAACGCCCATGCTGAAATAGCTGTCGGTGCCGATCACCTCGCGGTTAAACTGCAGCACGCGGCTGCTGCCGATGCCGATCACACTGGGGCGCTCGTCCTCAGGAACATCCTGCGCGTACAAGCTCACCACGCTGCGTTCGTCCATCTGCTCAAAGTTGGTCACATCGTGGCCGCTCAGCATCAGATCCACCACGGTGCGGGGCCCCAGCGCCCCCTGAAACAGGCCGCTGCGGTCCACTTTATAGCTAAAATATACCATAAAAAGCAAAATAGGGCTGATCAGCGCAAATTTGCACAGGATCTTCGTGCCGTAATACAGGCGGCGGAGAATGGTTTTCGCCATGTGGTTCATATCTCTGCCTCCCTTTTAATATTGCTGGTAAATGAATACCGATTGCCCGAATGCGCCATAAAACAAAATGCCAAGGCCCAGCGCATAATAGAGTGTCCACCGGATGGACCAGTTTTGCTGACGGATCCATGCGGCAATGTTGCCGCGGCTTTCGGCGGCCAGCACGGCAGCCGTGCCGAAAATCAGCACGATCAGCTTTCGCCCGCCCAGCCCAAAGGCGGAAAGCCCCGCGCAAAAGGCGTTGGGGTCAGCAAAAAAGGTATTCCAGCCCAGCGTGATATTGGTGGTAAGGTAGCTCCAGTCCACTCCGTACAGGGCCGACATGAAAAATGTGAGGGAAAGGCTGAACAGCACATAGGTGCCCACACGCTGCAGCCACACCACTGCAAGCGGGGGCTTGGCGCGGGAGTTTTTGGCAAAGCTTCTCTGCCAGATCACTTCGGCGGCACTCAGCACACCGCTGACAAGGCCCCAAAGCACATAGCCCCAGGCAGCGCCGTGCCAAAGGCCGCTCACCAGAAAAACGATTATCAAATTGATATAATGGCGCACTTTTCCATGGCGGCTTCCCCCCAGGGGAATATACAGGTAATCGCGGAACCAGCCGGTCAGGCTCATGTGCCAGCGCCGCCAGAAGTCCGAAAAGCTGGTGGCCATAAAGGGCGCGTTGAAGTTTTCCAAAAGATCGAAGCCCAAAATGCGTGCGCCGCCAATGGCAATATCGCAGCAGCCCGAAAAATCCATATACAGCTGCATACTGAAAATCAAAATTGCCAGCAGCAGCTGCGGGCCGGTGCTGTTTTCGGGCTTGGAAAAGATCGAAGACACAAAAACGGCCAGATTATCGGCCAGAACCATCTTTTTAAAATAGCCCCACAGCATTCGGAATGCACCGCCTGCACAGCGATCGTACGAAAAGGGGCGCGGGTGCTTGAACTGGCACGACATACGATCGTACCGTTCGATGGGTCCCGTGAAAATGCAGGGGAAAAAGCTTACGAATACGCCATACATCAGCGGATTTTTTTCTGCCGGATACTTGCGGCGATACTGATCCACCACATAGCCAAGGCCGGCAAAAATAAAATACGAAAGGCCCAGCGGCGCAACCAGATCCAGCTGCAATACATTCGCCTTGCCGCCGAGCAGCGATAGAAAAGAGGCAAATATTTCATCAAAAAATCCGAGATATTTAAAATAAAACAAAAATCCGCCGCAGCTTAAAAAGGATGCCGTCACGATTGCCACACGCACTGCACGGCGCTGTATTTTTTCCAGCGCCAGGCCTGCTGCCCAACTGATGGCCGTGGTGGTCAAAAGGATCCACACCAAGGCGGCATTGTCGGGGTTATACAGATAAAATGCATAGCTGGCGATTAGCAGAAAATATGGCCGCAGCATTCGGGGCAAAGCATAGTTGATCACGGCCGCCGCCGCAAAAAAGCCAAGAAACAGCGGGGTGTTAAACTCCATGAAACGATTCCCTCTTTTTCGTTAAAATCATTTGCCGAAACCGGGCAGTGCGTGCAAAAACCGCAGCTTAACAAATCACTCGTATGGCCCGCTTTTGGCCGATTGCCTAAAGGGCGGCGATCAGTGCTGATCCAGCTTATTTTCCAGCTCGCGCACCCGCTTTTCCAGCAGGGCATTGCTTTGCGCCAGCCGTTTCGCCTTTTCCGCCAGCTGGCTGATGGCCACACTGACGCTCAGCAGCACGAGCAGCACAAAGCAGAACAGCAGCACAAACACCAGATTGACCGGAATTTCGATATTTAAAATATCCCGCAGCACATACACCACATAGGGCACAGCCGCAAACAAGATCAGTGCTGCTGCAAAAAACAGCCATAAAAGACTGTATTTCACGCTTAACAAATTCTTTTTCAGCATATAGAAAATCACAGCCAGCAGGCAAACCGAGCCCAAAAGAAGCTCAAGCTGTAATGTAACGCTCATTTGCAGGCACCTCCCTTGCGGCTGAAGGCCAAGCGGTCAACGATCAGGCTCAAGCTCACCTTGATCATGAAATAAATCGGCTTAAAGCCCACAATGCTGGAGGTTCCGCCCTGGCGCTCACGCATCAGCACCGGTGCCTCCCCCACGCGAAAGCCGTTCAGCGTGGCCGAAAGAATGGCTTCGGGCTCGGGATAATCGCTGGCGTAGTGATCGGCAAAAAACGCGATCATACGGCTGTTGCAGGCACGAAAGCCGCTGGTGACATCCAGAATGCGCTTACCGCACAAAATGCGGATGAGCGCACTTTCTATGCGAATGCCCAGCCTGCGCATAAAGCTGGTTTGAAAGCCCTCTTTTTCCAAAAAGCGGCTGCCGATGCACATATCCAATTCGTCCTTGGCCACCGGCTCGATCACCCGGTGCAGATAGGCGGGGTCATGCTGGCCATCGCCATCCATTTGAATGGCAATGTCGTAGCCGTTTGCCAGCGCATAGCGATAGCCGCTTTGCACGCCGCCGCCAATGCCCAGATTGATGGGCAGGCTTAAATAATTGAATCCGTTTTCGCGCAGCACCTGTTCACTGCCGTCGGTGGAGCAGTCGTTGATCACCAGATAGTCCACATCCGGGCAGGTGGCCTGCAAACGCTCCACCACGGATCGAATATTTTCCTCTTCGTTGTAACAAGGGATCAGTACCAGCGTTCTCAAAAGGTGTACCTCACAAAATAAAAGTTTCGATCTGCCGCAGCAGTTTTTCGCGGCAGTAATAGGCCTCGTAATATGCCTTTGATTTTTTGCCCATGGCCATTCGTTCGCCTTCACTCATGGCGGCCAAGGCCAGCATGTTTTCGGCCAGTGCTTCGGCATGGCAGGCGGGCGACACCAGCCCGCCGCCGCTTTCGGCCACAGCCCGTGCCCCCTCGCCGTTCATGCTGGCCAGCAGCGGCTTTCCGGCCGCCATACAACTGGCGACCTTGGCCGGCACGGTAAGGCCCAGATCGGGTGAATCCGACAGGCTCACCAGCAGTGCATCCGCAAAGCCGTTGATCGCCGGGATCTTTTCCGGCGGAACGCTGCCGTAAAAGGTAACGCTTTTTTCCAAGCACAGCTCCCCTGCCAGTTTTTCCAGTGCCGGGCGGCTCATGCCATCGCCCACCAGCAGCAGATGCAGTGGCTTTTGCCCGGTCTGCCGCCGCTCGTTGGCAAGCTTGAGGGCGCATAGCACCGTATCCAGGCTTTGAGCCGGGCTGAAATTGCCTGCAAAAGCCAAATTGAAATACGGCTCGTACTGTGCCGCCAAGGCCGCTTCCCGCTGCGGCACGGCATAATGATCCTCACAGTACTGCGGGATCACGGCAATGCTTTCCGGCTGCTTGCCGGTGCGCTGTAAAAGGCGCTCACGCAGGCCGCTGCTCATGGCGATCAGTCTGTCGGCCCGGCGATAGTTCCAATCGCTCACGGCCTGTGCGATCCCCCGCAGAAGTTTGTTTTTTACAGGCAGCACACTGTACAGATTTTCCGGCCAGATATCCAGCACATAGCTGCTCACCGGAGCTTTGAATTTTTTCCCTGCGGCCAGCGCAGGCCAGTTCATCAGCACCGGGCTGGTGTTATAGCACAAAATGGCATCATAGCCGCCGGGCAAGCGGTGCAGACCAAACCGCGCAAACAGCGGCCAGCTGCAATAGTTGGCAAAAATGCGCAGCCCGGTGTTGCCTTTGCGGCTGATCTCACGGCAGCGGTATACATTGGCGCCCTTGTAGTTTTCGCGCCAAGGGCCCCTGCCGCTGTAGCCCGGGAACCATTCCCCCTTGGGATAGTTGGGCAGCCCGCACAGAACATCCACCTCCAGCCCATCCGCCAAAAAGCCCTCTACGATATCGTTGATGCGGAAATTTTCCGGCCAGAAATGCTGGGTGACTACCAGAATTCGTTTTTTCTGCATGGCTGCCTTTGCTGCTCCTTAAAAAATCAATATTTGCGCCACACCATCTTGTTTACCACACCGGTGTAGCTCTGAATAATTTTAACGACCTTGTCCGAAACATTTTCATCGGTGTAGTCCGGCACCGGGGTGCCGTAATCGCCGTTTTTGTTCATCTCCACGGCCACATCCACCGCCTGCAGCAAATGGTCGCCGTCAATGCCGGCCAGCACAAAGCAGGCTTTGTCCAGCGCCTCGGGGCGCTCGGTAGAGGTACGGATGCAGATGGCCGGGAACGGATGCCCCACGCTGGTAAAGAAGCTGCTTTCCTCGGGCAGCGTGCCGGAGTCAGACACAACGGCAAAGGCGTTCATCTGCAGGCAGTTGTAATCGTGGAAGCCCAGGGGCTCGTGCTGGATCACACGCTTGTCCAGCTGAAAGCCGCTTTGCTCCAGCCGCTTGCGGCTGCGGGGATGGCAGGAGTACAAAATGGGCATATCGTATTTTTCGGCCATTTTGTTGATGGCGGTAAACAGGGAAACAAAGTTCTTTTCCGTGTCAATGTTTTCTTCGCGGTGGGCCGAAAGCAAAATATATTTGCCCTTTTCCAGCCCAAGGCGAGCGTGAATATCCGATGCCTCGATCTTTTCGAGATTCTGATGCAGCACTTCGGCCATGGGGGAACCGGTCACATAGGTGCGCTCTTTGGGCAGGCCGGTATCGGCCAGATAGCGGCGGGCGTGCTCGGAGTAAGCCATGTTCACATCCGAAATGATATCCACGATGCGGCGGTTGGTTTCTTCGGGCAGGCACTCATCCTTGCAGCGGTTGCCGGCTTCCATGTGGAAAATGGGAATGTGCAGGCGCTTGGCGCCGATCACAGAAAGGCAGCTGTTGGTATCGCCCAGCACCAGCACGGCATCGGGCTGAATGGCAGCCATCAGCTTGTAGCTTTCGGCAATGATATTGCCCATGGTTTCGCCCAGATCTGCGCCCACAGCGTTCATATACACCTCGGGGTCTGCCAGCTGCAGGTCATGGAAAAACACACCGTTCAGGTTGTAATCATAATTCTGGCCGGTGTGCGCTAAGATCACATCAAAGTATTTGCGGGTTTTATTGATCACGGCTGCCAACCGGATGATCTCGGGGCGGGTGCCCACAATGATCAGCAGTTTCAGCTTGCCGTTGTTCTTAAAAGATACATTACTGTAGTCAGCCATTTTTATAATTCTCCTTTTACACCGGCTCAAAGAAGGTGTCCGGATGATGGGGATCAAAAATCTCGTTGCAGGTCATCACCGTTACCAGATTTTCGGTTTCGGAAAGATTGATGATATTGTGCGTCCAGCCGGGGATCATGTGTACCGCCTCGATCTTATCTCCGGAGACCTCAAACTCCACGGTTTCCCCGGTGTTGATGTTGCGCTCGCGGATCAGGCCGTGACCCGCCACCACGATGAACAGCTCCCACTTGGAGTTGTGCCAGTGCTGGCCCTTGGTGATGCCCGGGCGGCTGATATTGATGCTCACCTGCCCGCAATCGGCCGTGTGGACCAGCTCTGTAAAGGAGCCGCGGTCGTCCACATTCATTTTCAGTGCATACTTGAATTTGTCAGCCGGCAGATAGGTCAGATACAGCGAGTACAGCTTTTTGGCAAAGGACCCTTCCGGCATTTTGGGCATCATCAAAGTGGAAGGCTGCTCTTTAAACTGCTGCAGCAGATCAACGATCTCGCCCAAGGTCACCTTGTGCGTTACGGGAACAAAACAATAGCGGCCCTGCGGGCTGGGCACTGTTTCCACACCGTCAAACTCGCAGTGCTGTTCCCTGCCTTCCAGCAGGTCGAACATTCCTTCCACCAGATCGTCAATATACAACAGTTCCAGCTCGGTGCTGCGGTCATTCACGGTGAACGGCTCATCGTTGGCCACCGCCCAGCAGAAGGTGCTGACAGCGCTGTTGTATTTGGGGCGGCTGTGGCCCATCAGATTGGGGAAGCGATACACCGCCACCTTAGCGCCGGTTTCCCGGGCATAGTCAAAAAACAGTTTTTCGCCCGCCTGCTTGCTGCGGCCGTATTCGCTGTTGCCAAAGCGCCCGGCCAATGTGGCCTGAATGGAGGAGGACAGCATGATGGTGGCCTTATTGTTGTGCTTTTTCAGGCCATTCAGCAATTCAGAGGCAAAGCCGAAATTGCCCTTCATAAAATCTTCCGGGCTTTCGGGGCGGTTCACGCCCGCCAGATTGAACACAAAATCAGCTTTTTGGCAGTATTCGTCCAATTCAGCAGGAGTGGAATCCAGATCATACTCGAAAATTTCTTCGATCTGCAAATTCGGGCGGGTTTTGTTTTTCCCGTCCCGGATATTTTTCAGGTTGTTCACCAGTGCGGTGCCCACCATGCCTTTGGCACCCGTTACAAGAATATTCATTGGCAGCAGCTCCATCAATCGTTGGGAATTCCCTTCAGTGCATTCTGCACATACTCGGTGGTGAGGATCTTTTTCACCGTGCCCTCCACATCCAAACGGGTGGTGTTGTGGCTGGTGTAGGATTCATCGGCCATGGTGTGCACCTCGCCGTTCACCACAAACTTATCATAGTTCAGGTCACGGTTATCAGCTGCCACACGATAGTAGCCGCCCATATCCTCGCTGCGCAGGCGCTCCTCGCTGGTCATCAGGGTTTCGTACAGCTTTTCGCCGTGACGAGTGCCGATAATGTTGGTGCCGGTGTCGCCAAACAGCTGCTGCACAGCCTTGGCCAGATCCCCAATGGTGGAAGCATCTGCTTTCTGAATGAACAGATCGCCGGGGTTGGCGTGCTGGAATGCGAACATGACCAGATCCACAGCCTCGTCCAGATTCATCAGGAAACGAGTCATGTTGGGGTCGGTGATGGTGATGGGATTGCCCGCCTTGATCTGGTCAATGAACAGAGGAATGACGGAGCCGCGGCTGCACATGACATTACCGTAACGGGTGCAGCAGATGGTGGTGCCGCCGCGCTCGGCTGCCACGCGGGCGTTGGCATAGATCACATGCTCCATCATGGCCTTGGAAATGCCCATAGCGTTGATGGGATAGGCAGCTTTATCCGTAGAAAGGCACACCACACGCTCTACGCCTGCATCAATGGCGGCGTGCAGCACATTGTCGGTGCCGATGATGTTGGTTTGCACAGCCTGCATGGGGAAGAACTCACAGCTGGGCACCTGCTTGAGGGCGGCAGCATGGAAGATATAGTTTACGCCGGGCATGGCATCCCGAATGGACTGGGGGTTGCGCACATCGCCGATATAGAACTTAACTTTCTTGGCGTTTTCGGGGTGCTTAGCCTGCAGCTCGTGACGCATATCGTCCTGCTTTTTCTCATCGCGGGAGAAAATGCGGATCTCTTTGAGGTCCGAGTCCAGAAAATGCTTTAAAACGGTGGAGCCGAACGAGCCGGTGCCGCCGGTGATCATAAGGGTTTTGTCTTTCAAAATCGTATTGTTCATGGAGTTCCTCCTAAAAAAGCGCAGTGCGCTCTGATTCCCTATCAGCGATTCAGCCGGGCTGCACGGAAATTTGCCGCTCAAGGCCCAGCAAATCATATATACTCAAATTGTATCACAAAAGTAACAAAAAACCAATAGATTTCGGGGAAAAAGTGAAAAATCCACAGGAATGCCAAAATATGCAGCAGCCCCCTTGCCGCAGGAAGCTTTTGAAAAATGCTGCAAGCTGTGGTAAACTGAAAGAAACACACCATCAGGAGGATGCATTTTATGCGAGCATACGAACGCCTTTTGCAATATGTCAAATTTCACACCACTTCCAGCGAGGATACCCACACCCACCCCAGCACCGAGCGCCAGTTTGCGCTGGCAAAATATCTTGAGCAGGAAATGCGGGCGCTGGGCCTGCAAAATGTGCTGCTGGATGACCACTGTTATGTGTACGGCACGCTGCCTGCCACCCCGGGCCATGAAGCTGCGCCCGGACTTGGCTTTATTGCCCACATGGATACCTCCGATGAGGCCAGCGGTGAAAATGTGCAGCCCATCGTGCATCCCGATTATAACGGCGAGGATGTTGCCCTGCCGGCCGGCGTTACGCTGGACACAAACCGTTTTCCGTTTTTGAAAGACATGAAGGGCCAAACGCTGATCACAAGCGACGGTTCCACCCTGCTGGGGGCCGATGATAAGGCGGGCATTGCCGAGATCCTTACCATGGCCGAACTCCTGCAGGCTGAAAAGATCCCCCACGGAAAAATCTGCATCGCCTTTACGCCGGATGAGGAAATCGGTGAAGGAAGCGACTTTTTTGATCTGGAACGCTTTGGCGCAGCCTATGCCTACACAGTGGACGGCGGCGATGTGGGCGGGCTGGAATATGAAAACTTCAACGCTGCCTCGGCGGTGGTCACGGTGCGCGGCTTTTCGGTGCATCCCGGCGAGGCAAAGGATGTGATGGTGAACGCGCAGCAGGTAGCCATGGACTATCACCAAAGCCTGCCCCAGCAGGATCGCCCCGAGCATACCGCCGGGCACGAGGGCTTTTATCACCTTACCAGCATGATGGGCCAGGTTTCGCTGGCGAAGCTGGGGTATATCGTGCGTGACCATGATCTGCAAAAGTTTGAGCAGCGCAAGCAAACCATGCAGGCGCTGGCCGAAAAGTTCAACCGGCAATACGGCCCCGGCACCGTAACCGTGCAGCTGAGCGATACCTATTATAATATGCTCGAAAAAATTCGGCCGCATTGGCACCTGATCGAAAACGCGCGCAAGGCGATTCAAAAAGCCGGGCTTACCCCTGTTGAAGAGCCTGTGCGCGGCGGCACCGACGGGGCAATGCTCAGCTTTAAGGGGCTGCCCTGCCCCAATCTTGGCACGGGCGGATTCAACTTTCACGGTGTGTGCGAGTGCATCACAGCCGAAAAGATGGACAAGGCCGTAGAGATCCTGCTGGATCTTGCCGAAATTTACAAGGGCTAAAAAAGCAATGGGCAGTGTGATTTTTTACATCACACTGCCCATTTTCAATTTCAATCGGTTTCGCCCGTGCCAATATATAAGCCCATCAGCGGTGCATAGTGTACCGGGGCGTTGCTGTTTGCCCAGATCACTCCCTGCACGCCGGTTTTCAGCCCCAGGCCGTCCAGCCCATACCACATGGCGCGGGTAATGCTGATCCAGTCTTCCCCTTCGCGAATATCCGGCAGCCCCCACGCGGAACAGTATACTGTGTTGGGGGCAATGGCCCAGGTTTCGATCTCGGTGCAGCCCTGTGCCACCTCGGCGCGAATGGCGACATCACGCGCGGCATAAAGCTGGCTGTAACGCACAATATCATACCCTGCAAACACCAGCACCACCAGTGCCCACGCCCCGACAGCCATGCACACAGCGCACAGTGCCCGGCGAACACTCCCCTGCGGCAGCTGCACCAAACAAGCACAGCAGGCAGCTGTGAAAAACGCAAAGGGGCCGTGCGTGCTGCGCAGATAATAAACAGGAGAAAGCACCATGGCAAAGTGTGCCGCCAGGCCCGAAACAAACAAGATGCCGGGCCAAACCAGTGCCTGCCAGCTTTTTTGGCTGCGCTGCGCCATAACCGCCAGCACCACGAACGCCAGCAAAAGCGGCCAGCCGTGCCGGAAAAGGATCAGCACCGCTTTTTGAATGCGCAGCACATACACCCACACCGAGGCCGTGATCACCCCGGCGGAGTCATCGGTGCGCACCGAGTTGCCGGGGGCTAAGATCAGCAAAAGATACCCGATGCAGCTGCCCGCAAAAGCGGCAAGCGCCCAGCGGGGCAGCGGCCGTTTGCGCAAAAGCTGCCACACAAGGCACAAAGCCATGGCCGCCAGCATGCCGGCGCTGGTGTTTTCATACAGCCAGCCTGCAAACACGCCGCCTATAAACAAAAGCGGAGCATTGTAATGCGCGGGCGTTTTTGCAAACAATGTGCGCCACGGCAGCAAAAAGGCCATGCAGCCTGCGGTGCTCCACAAATTGTTGCAGCTGCCGCACATCCAAAGGTTGGTTTGGCCAAACACCGGCGACACCAGCCAAAGGCTTAAAAAGGCAAATCCAAGGGAAAGCGCGCTTTGTTTCTGCTGCACATTGCCCAAGCGGCACAACACCCAGCCCAGCAAGGCAAACATTGCCGCATTGCACACATCAAACACCCATTTGGGCGGAATCGTGAACAGCTGCGCAAAAAATTTTACCACTACCCTGCCCGACCATTCCATATAATGGTAATACAGGCTGCGCAGCAAAATAAACGGGCTGGAAAGCACATCACGATCCGCAAAGCTATAGCTAAAGGTAAAATCGTCGGCCAGATACGGCGTAAAATGATTCAGCACCAGCATAACGGCAAATACGAACAACAAAAGGCCGTATCGCACCGTGCGGGAAGATGGTTGGCTTTTTTTCACAGAGAAAGTCTCCTTTTCCAATGAAATAAACAATTTCCAATGCATAAAAACCTTGCCATACGGCAGGAGAATGCGGTATAATAAAAAAGCTGTATCCGAAGTTTCGTTGGATAGAGTGTTCCCCCTTAGAAAAAGAACATCACGCACCAAAGGATTTTTAAAATCAGAGCTTCGGTTTGAATGGCATCGTGACTTAAGCGTTTTTCTAATATTGGGAGCATGAACAATTTTTCAAAAGTAGTCTTCAAAGGCTAAAAATCCATTAGCAAAAAGGCCATTTTTCTAATGGAAACCGCCTCTGAATATAAGCCGGAGCCTTGACCGGAACGTGAAAAGCCGCGTAAAATCAAGGGAATTTCATAGTTGTCTCCGTAGCTCAGCTGGATAGAGCGTCCGCCTCCTAAGCGTAAGGTTACCATGTACCAAATGAATTTTTCCCAATCTAAAGTCTAGTTCGAATGGCGACCGGATTTTCCAAATTCTCAGCGCGAGCAAGAGTCCTCAAAAATTTCAGGATTTAGGCTCGAATGTGAAAAAGCAAGATAAAACATATCGTAGTTGCGAATAAAATCAAATATATGTCTCCGTAGCTCAGTTGGATAGAGCACATGCCTCCTAAGCATGGGGCCCCCGGTTCAAGCCCGGGCGGGGATGCCATTTTGCGGAAGATTTCGACGAAATCTTCCGCTTTTTTATCTAAACGCATTAGCAGTTTGCTAAAAAATAGAGCCCTTTTTCAACGAGAAAAACAGGCATTTCGAGGGCTGCACGCTAAAAATAGTTCACGGTTTCAAGATCACCGGTGTTTTTCGGTGTAAACCTATGCAAAATCAGCTCGTTGGGAGCAAAAACCTGTTAATCGAAAGTGATTCAAAAAGTGGATTTCTAATGGCGTTAGCAGTTTGAATGAGGGCATTTTAGCAATCGTATAGCTGCTAAAATTCGTTTATTATTCTATCATCAAGAATGCGATTGTGCAATATCTTTCTGGATAAGGCGCTGATCGCGCAGAAAATGGCGCTTCCGCATCCGACAATGCGGAACGGTTAATTTGCGTGTATCCGCATCCTTTTGAAACCATCTTATCAAATCAAGGGGGGGGGGAAAAAGTGTAACTTTTTTCAGGAACGGGTTTGGAAGGTTCCTCTCCCCCACACCCCCTCTCAGCTGGCTGAAGTGACAAATAGCCAGCTAAAAAACAAATATCGTATCCTTGGCACCTTACCTATTTTATAGGCAAGGTGCTTTTTTATACAGAAACGGAGGTCACCCCCATGGGAAAATACCAAAAGAACATCGAAGCTGCCCGCCGAATTACCGTGATGCAGTATTTGGAAACCTATCACCCCGGCGAACTTGTGCGCAAAACGGATCGCGAGTACTGCACCCGGACGCACGATAGCCTGATCATCACGCCTGCCAATGGATTCTTCCACTGGTTTTCGCGTCATGTAGGCGGCAACAACGCCATTGATTATCTGACCAAGGTGGAGGGCATGGACTTTGTATCGGCGGTTCGTCTATTAAGCGAGATGGCACCGGTCGCTGTTTCTTTTCAACCGGCTAAGGCAGCGCCTGCAAAGCCGCACGAGCCTCGCCCGTTTATGCTTCCCACCCCGGACCGAAACGCCGAAGCCGTCACCGCGTACCTGATGCACCGCGGCATCAGCCCTAAGGTCCTGCGCTACTGCGTGGGCAGCGGCATCCTGTACCAGACCACGCGCGGCAGCTATCGCAACTGCATTTTCGTAGGCAAGGGATGAACACGGCGTGGCGCGCTGCGCGTTCCAGAGAGGCTGTCAGGGCACTTTCCGTGGCGATGTTTCCGGCAGTCAAAAGCAATACGGCTTTTTGATTTCCGCCGAAGACCCGGAGTGCGATACCGTGGAGATTTACGAAGCGCCTATTGATGCCATGTCCGGTGCGACCATCCGGCAATATAAGCACGATAGGCCTTGGCGCAGTGTGCATTATCTGGCGCTGGGTGGCTTGAATCACCAGCCGATTGACTATTTCCTTGCACATCATCCTGCCGTAAAAACGGCAGTACTTTGCTTCGACCGCGATGAGCCGGGGCGGAACTTCGCGGGAACCGTCGCGAAAAAACTCACAGAAAAAAATCTCGTGGTGGTAGATATGCCCCCTGCCGTGGGCAAGGACTATAACGAATATCTGGTAGCAGCCAAAAAGCTGATTTCCATGGAAAGATGAGGTTGAACATGAAAACAATAGCTGTTGCAAATCAAAAGGGCGGCGTGGGCAAAACGACCACAGCCGTGAATCTTGGCACCTCGCTGGCCGCTATGGGCTACAAGGTGTTGTTGGTGGACGCCGACCCGCAGGGTGACTTGAGCAGTTACCTTGGCCACACTGGCGCTGCCAACAGCGCAACGCTCAGCGACCTGATGGAATCCGTTATTTCAGACGAATCGGCACCGGAAGTGGTGATGCACCATGAAGAACAGGTGGATTTTATCCCTTCGGACATTGGGCTGTCCGATATGGAAGTTCGGCTGGTCAATGTAATGGCGCATGAGCGCATTCTGGCGCAGGCGTTGGAACCGTTCAAGGACAAATATGATTACTGCCTGATCGACTGTATGCCCTCACTGGGTATCCTTACGGTTGCTTCGCTTGTGGCTGCCGACCGGGTACTGATTCCCGTGCAGGCACAGCATTTTGCCTTGAAAGGCGTGGTGTCGCTGTTCAAATCCATCAATCAGATCACGCGCCGCATCAAGCCAGAGCTTGAAATTGACGGCATTGTTCTGACCATGGTGGACCGGCGCACCAACCTGAGCAAAGATGTCTGTGCTGCTTTGCGGAGTTCCTACGGACACGCACTAAAAATTTACCGCACGGAAATTCCCGTGAGCACACGCACTGCGGAGAGCGCCTCCAGCGCCCACAGCGTGCTGCGCTACGATGCCAGCGGTCCTGCAAGCATCGCCTATAAAACCTTGGCAAAGGAGGTCGTGGAGAATGAGAGAGTACGGCAGCAACATCATACTCCCCTCGCTCGATAATCTCTTTTCCAGCGAGCAGGAACGGCAGGATGCCAAGTTAGAGAAAATCCAGATCCTGCCGCTGTCGGAGCTGCACCCCTTTGAGGGGCATCCGTTTCAGGTGCGCGATGATGAAGAAATGGACAAGATGGTAGACAGCGTCAAGGAATATGGCGTGATGACCCCCGCCATCGTTCGCCCGCGACGGGACGGTGGATATGAAATTGTAGCCGGGCACCGCCGCTGCCACGCCAGCCGACGCGCCGGAGTGGACACCATGCCCTGCATTGTGCGGGAACTGGACGATGATACCGCCATTATTTTGATGGTGGATTCCAACTGTCAGCGGGAGCATATTCTGCCAAGCGAAAAGGCCAAGGCGTACCAGATGAAGTTGGAGGCAATAAGAAGAAAAGCCGGTAGACCGTTAAAAGAAAATTCCCGACAACTTGTCGGGAATTTTGAAAGTGCCGATTTAGTTGGTCAATCAAACGGTGAAAGCGGACGGCAAGTTCAGCGTTTTATCCGCCTGAACAACCTCACCCCCGACCTGATGCAGCTTGTTGATGACGGCAGACTCAAGACCACTCCTGCGGTGGAGCTGAGCTACCTGACGCCAGAGGAACAGGAAGAATTTCTCTCTTACATGGAAGAGGAAGGCTGCACGCCGTCCCTATCCCAAGCGCAGAAGCTGAAAACTGCCAGCAAGGAAAGCGTCCTGACGAAAGACAAAATCCACGAGATCATGTCTGCCCGTTCCCCCAGCGTAAAGCCGCGCGAGCCGCAGCTCACGATTGCCGTTTCCAAGGTCGAGCGCTATTTTCCCAAAGGTTTTACCAGCGACCAAATGCAGAATCTCATTGTGAAGCTGTTGGAAAACTACTACCGAAGCCACCAGCATGACAGCCGATGAGGTGTTCGTATGACGAGATATTTAGTCGTGGAACCCGGTTACTGCCCCTATCAGGCGGGCTTTGCCCGCTCGGCAGAAGCCGCAGCGCAGGTCATTGAGGGAGATTACCAGATTCTGAAACCGTTTGGAACCCCCAAAATCGGGCTGATATGCAGCTGTGAGCAAAGCCGACTGAAATACAACCGGCAAATCAACGATGATGGGCTGACCATCAGAGGGCGGTTTCTGATCTGCGGGCTGAACGGAGATAAGATCGTGGGTTTATCCAAGGAACAGGCAGACCGATACAGCCGCCTGCTGTTTCTGCCGCAGGTGGAAGATATGCGGTTCGGTGATTTTCCGGCGGCAAAGATTCGTCCGCAGGACGAGCGCTTTGGAAGTAAGATCTCTTTTTGGGAAAGGTTGAGTCGATGATGGATATGAATTATAAAGGCACCGTGATACACATTGGCGCTGCCCCTGCAGAGGAACAGAGCTACTGTTACAGCACCTCAGACGAGGCACAGGAAAGAGCCTGCATTGGGCATTTGCGTGGGGATTTTGGCTCGGATGGCAAGGGCTTTTTTACAAGCTGGTTTCCGCACACCGGAGAAATCATGGCGGAGGATGCACACAAGGTTTTCTGCACAGAGCTTGATCATGTGGTATCTGCGCTGCGCGAAAATGGCTTGCTGAAAGACCGCGCCACCATGGCTAAGCATACCGCACGATGGCAGGAAGCCCGAATCCCCTTGTGTGATTGCGTCCAGCTTGCACTGTGCATCGAAACGCAGCGCCGATTGTTTTACCTGCGGTGCAATCCTATGCGCGGCGAGTACAATTTTTACCTGTATGCCTATCGCAAAGTGGCTCTGATGGAAGTACAGCGTAAAGCAAAGAATATGCCGGAGTTTTGCAATACGCGCCTGCGCAGCACCGGCGAACCCATTGCCATCAAATACGGTGTACCCGGATATATTCCGCTGAAAAGCCTTACCGGCAGCAAGGAAGAGATAGACAAACGCATTGCAGAATTGAATCAATACCATGGTGCCGACAAGGCGCAGATTACCGCGATGGAAGCAGGTTCGTTGTTTGGCTGGCATATCCCCGCTGCAAACCCGAATATGTACGATGAAAACGGCCTGCCCCGCAAAAGAAAAAAGGAGAATCACCGAGATGAGCAAACACGATAATGTCATCGGCTATATCGAATATCTTGACAACGACGGATGCGTTCAGGAGCGCATTCCGTATGTCGATGCAGAGGAATTCAAAACCAGAATTTATGCTTCTTTGTATTGCGGCGAACCCATCATTCCGGTTGTGTTTCCGGAGAATCTGAGCCAGCCTCTTACCTTTGAAAAGGGCACCATTTTTCCGTGGGGTCTGCGAAGTGAAAAGCATGAGCTGCTGCCGTATGAAATCTACCAGACCAACGACCGGAAGATTTCATTTTTACGGTATGACTACACCAAAGACCATATAAATGCTGCATCCTATAAGCTGGTGTACCGCGGGCAGATGGAATGCTGGCAGACGCTGGACAGCCTTTACTGCCTGCACAATCAGGAAAACCGCCCCAACGGCAGAAAGATGCGCTCTTTGTCGGTCAGTGATATTATTGTAACGCATGAGGGCGGTCAGGCACACGCCTACTATGTGGAACCGATTGGTTACAAACAGGTGGATGACTTGCTGCCGGAGTTGGAACAAGCCAAGAAACGCAGCGCCGAGCGCGAAGAACGATAAACAACCAGCTCGGCAAAGGAGCTATACCCACAGAAGAGAAACGCTTATGCAAAAGGACAAGGCCGAACTTGAGGTCATGCGAATGACCAAGGAAAACATTCAGTACTACATCAGATTGCAATGATTCCCTTACACTATATTACTTTCCCTTAAAACAGCATCGTTTTTAAGGGAAAGTGCCCCATATACTATCGTCGGCTCTGCACAGCAATGTGCAGGGCTTTTTTATTGCTCAATTGGAGATGACCAAATGGCTAAATTTCAAGACATTCGTGCGCTTGCCAAGCAGCAGCTGCAAGCCGTTA
>ERZ1035001.206-NODE-206-length-36590-cov-7.427344_pt1 | contig 36590 bp, 30 predicted proteins | sample MGYA00520685_ERZ1035001 | MGnify/ENA primary metagenome ERZ1035001 (study PRJEB33766, sample SAMN09781749) | gut metagenome | biome: gut microbiome | host: Homo sapiens | place: Madagascar | study: EMG produced TPA metagenomics assembly of the PRJNA485056 data set... | reverse complement strand
TTAGGAGGATTATTATGCCAAAGGTAAAGACAAAAAGAGCAGCTGCAAAGCGTTTTAAAGTAACTGGAACAGGTAAATTAAAGAGAATGAAAGCTTACAAGAGCCATATTCTTACAAAGAAGACTACTAAGAGAAAGAGAAATCTTAGACATGCAGCTATGACAGATGCAACTAATGTAAAGACAATGAAGAAGATTATGCCATATTTATAAGATATGGATGTCTGTGATTGATTATTAGGAGGAAATTAAGAAATGGCAAGAATTAAAGGCGGTATGAACGCAAAGAAGAAGCATAACAGAGTATTAAAGCTCGCTAAGGGTTATAGAGGAGCTAGATCTAAGCAGTACAGAGTTGCTAAGCAGTCTGTAATGAGAGCTCTTACAGAGAGTTACAAGGGTAGAAAGCAGAAGAAGAGACAGTTCAGACAGTTATGGATTGCAAGAATCAATGCTGCAGCAAGAATGAACGGTCTTTCATACAGCAAGTTTATGTATGGTTTAAAGTTAGCTAACATCGACCTTAACAGAAAGGTATTAGCTGAGATGGCTGTAAACGATGCAGAAGGATTTGCTAAGTTAGCAGAAGTAGCTAAGGCTAAGATTGCTTAATTAAGATTTATGTTGGTATTAATACCAGTTATATAAAAGGCAGAAAGCAAATTGATGTGTTCCAGTAATTCGGGAGCATATCAGATTGGGCTTTTTGCCTTTTTTTGTGATAATATTGTGAAACATTTGCATAATGCTGGTTTTAAATGTGATATTGTGGTATAGTTTACTAGTCGGTGTTACGGCAATATTTAATGTGGAGACAGGTTATGAAAAAAGTATTAAAGAATAAAGTTGTAAAATATGCTGTTACAGCAGCTATGGTTATGTCAGTTATGATGACAACAGCCTGTAACAGTAAGATAAAGGTGGATTATGGATACAATCCAACTGATTATGTAGAGCTTGGAGATTATAAGGGAATTCAGGCTGAGGTTGATGTAACAGCCATAACTAATCAGGTTATAGATAATAAGATTGCAGAACAGCTTGAAAGTGAGACAACATATACAGATGTTAACAGGGAAGCACAGAAAGGCGATAAGGTTACATTTGGTTATACTGGTACATCAGGCGGACTTTCAATAGATGATTTTACTGGTTCTGATTATAGTATGACACTTGGTAAGGATGCTTTCCCTGTTGCAGGAACTGGCTTAGATGAAGAATTATATGGAATGGTTGCAGGACAGACTAAGGTAATAACAATCACACTTCCAGAGAATTCAAAGTATTCTGATTATGCTGGCAAGAGAGTTGTATTTGAGCTTACAATGAGTTATGTACAGCAGGCTAATGTTCCTATGCTTACAGATGCTTTTGTTAAGAGTGCGTTCAACTGCGAAACAGTTGATTCATATAAGGCACATGTTAAGAATGATGTCAGTGGAACAATAGAAACTAAAATAACAGAAGCTAAGAATGAAGCAATACTTACCCAGCTCCTTGACAAATGCAAGGTTACAGGTTATCCAGAGGAATTCCTTGCACAGCAGTCATCAAAGCTTGAGGAATCAATAAGCTTTTACAGTACACTTCAGGGTAAGACTAATGATGAATATTGCCAGAACCTTTATGGCATGACATTTGATGAATTCGTTAAGGCATCAGCAGGACAGCAGCTTGTATATCAGGCAATTGCAGAAAAGGAATGTCTTGCAATTACAGATTATGAATACAAGGATGACCTTGAGCAGTTCGCTAAGGACAGTGGTTATTCAAAGGTAGATACATTTACAGATAAATATGACAAAGAAACTATTGTTAAGTCTATGCTTGTTAAGAAGGCACAGAATTTAGTAATGGATAATGCAGTCATAACAGAGAAGTAGGATATAAGAATATATTTGTTGAATATACGGAAAATGTATGTTTGTGGAATATAAAAACTATATACTTATGAAATATATAATAAAGTATATATTGTAAATCAGAAATCATAGCTGGATAAATATATTTAATGATATACTAATTCAGGCAATGGTTTCTGATTTTTTGCTTTTAAAAATATCGAACATTTGTTATACTGAATTATGATACTGTGTATGCACAGTATGTGAAGGTTAAGTTTAGATGCACTGTTGATTTTAATTAAGTGCATTTGTAAGTTAAAGTGGAGATAGTGTGAGTATAATCACACATTGGATTGGAGAGTATATGAATTTAGATGGTTTAAATGACTGCCAGAAAAGAGCGGTTAAAAGGACAGAAGGTCCGCTTCTTATTATAGCGGGTGCAGGTTCTGGAAAGACAAGAGTTCTTACTAACAGGATAGCCTATCTTATAGATGATTGTGGTGTAGCACCATATAATATACTTGCTATTACATTTACTAATAAAGCGGCAAGGGAGATGAGAGAGAGAGTTGATGCGACAGTAGGACAGCAGGCTGGCGAAGTGTGGGTAAGCACCTTCCACTCTACCTGTGTGCGGATTCTCAGGCGTTATATAGATAGAATTGGTTATTCCAATACATTTACAATATATGATACAGATGACGTCAAGAGTGTTATAAAGGATATATGTAAGAAGTTCAATATAGATACGAAGATGCTCAAGGAAAAGACAATTATGAATGCGATATCGCACGCCAAAGATGAGCTTATGAGCCCGGACCAGATGGAGCTTGAGGCTGGTGGCGACTACAATGGTAAGAGAATTGCCAATGTATACAGGGAGTATCAGAAGACATTAAAGCTTAATAATGCACTTGATTTTGATGATTTAATATACAAGACGGTAGAATTATTGGAAAATGATGCTGAAGTACTTAATTATTATCAGGAACGATTTAAGTATATTATGGTTGATGAGTATCAGGATACTAATACATCGCAGTTTAAGCTTATATCAATGCTTGCCGCCAAATATGGCAATCTCTGCGTGGTTGGGGATGATGATCAGTCAATATACAAGTTCAGGGGTGCTAATATTACCAACATATTGAATTTTGAGAATACATTTGCAGGAACTAAAGTAATAAAGCTTGAGCAGAATTACCGTTCAACACAGACAATTCTTAATGCAGCCAATGCGGTCATAAGCAATAATATAGGAAGAAAAGCAAAGAGTCTGTGGACAGAGAATGGCGAGGGTGAAAAGGTTAATTATACACTTTATGAAAATGGATATGATGAGGCACAGGGTGTTGTTGACAGCATAAGTTCTATGGTAAGGGACGGCTGGAATTACAACGATATTGCCATATTATACAGGACTAATGCACAGTCTAGAGCGTTGGAAGAAAAACTTATGTTAAAGAATATACCATACCGTATATATGGCGGAATAAGCTTTTATCAGCGTAAGGAAATAAAAGATATACTTGCATATTTAAAGACTATAGACAATGGTATGGACGGACAGGCAGTAAAGCGTATTATCAATGTTCCAAAGCGTGGAATTGGTGCGACAACAATTGAACGAGTTCAGGAATATGCAGACCAGAATGACATAACATTCTGGCAGGCTCTGTGCGATGCTGAGCATATCGATACGATAAAACGAGGTGTTGGAAAGTTAGAGCCATTTGTTACACTTATAGGTTCACTTAAGGCAAAGCAGGAATTTATGAGCATAAAAGAACTTGCCGAAACTGTTGTAAGTGATACAAGATATATAGAATGTCTTGCAGAGAGCGAAACAGCAGAAGAAATAGAAGCAAGACAGGAAAATATAGATGAATTGATTAACAAAATAGTAAGCTATGAGGAGAGCTGCCGACAGAAGGAAGAAACTCCTACATTAAGCGGTTTCCTTGAAGAAGTTGCACTCATAGCAGATATTGATAATCTTAATGAGTCAGATAAGCAGGTAATGCTTATGACATTACATAGTGCCAAAGGTCTTGAATTCCCTATTGTATATATGACAGGAATGGAAGATGGTCTTTTTCCAAGTTATATGACAATAGTGTCAGATGACCCTGCAGAGATAGAGGAAGAAAGACGACTTTGCTATGTAGGAATAACAAGAGCAGAGAAGATACTTAACTTAAGCAGTGCGAAGATGCGTATGGTACGCGGTGAAACACAGATGAATAAAGTATCACGCTTTATTAAAGAAATTCCCGAAGAATATATGCACATAGAAAATAATAGTTCAGGATATAATAAAGGTAAGATTGCATATGGAGGAAAAGATGACTCAGAGGAAACACCTTCGTATAATATCAGAGCTAATGCCAAAGCCGCTCTTAATAGATACGGTTCAGGCAATGTGAATTATAAAGAACCAAAACGTGTATCAATCGGCGGCTCAACTTCAGCAGGCTACAGGTCTTCTGTGAGAAAGGCGAATACTAAGGTTGGTTTTGGTAAAGAATTTCCTATGGATATATTTGATTTAAAGAAGTCATCAAAGGCTGATGGAGCTGGAGGCAGTGGAATTGGCAGTAAATTGACAGCTGGTGGAAAATCTGTATCAGGCGGAAGTTATGCAGGTACTTCATATGGCACGGCGGGTTCGACTGCCTTTGCTGGCAGTGCTGGAGGAACATCTGGACTTGGATATGGTGTTGGCGATACCGTGGTTCATGCCAAATTTGGAAAAGGAAAAGTAATTTCAATTGATAATGGCACAAGAGATTATATGGTAACTGTAACATTTGATGAGTATGGTTTAAAGAAAATGCTTGCAGGCTTTGCAAAGCTTAAAAAAGCCTAAATATGGTGACAAATAAAATATGTTGTGATACAATATATTTACTTTAAAAGTGTTTTGAAAGGAGCGGTTGTTATGAATAAGGATAAGATTGAAGAGCTTATTGCGGCAAGCAAGCTCAATGAACTTCTTCACAAGAAAGATGTAGAAGAGAGCAAGAAGAAAAGTAATGTAATTATCATAGTATTAGCAGTTATTGGAGCGGTTGCAGCATTAGCAGCTATCGTATATGCAATCTATAGATACTTCACACCAGATTATCTTGATGATTTTGATGATGATTTCGATGATGACGACTTTGATGAAGACTTTGAAGATGATGATGAATTCGAGAACTAATTATTCTGCCAATTAAAGAATGATTAAGACAAAGACCACTGGCTGGCTTACAGCCAGTGGTTTTTTAGATGTTCGGTGATGTGGGAGGAAGGCTGGTTAGTTTCCTGATTAATTATATAGAAGGATTGGAGATAAAAGATGAAAAAAGGCGGCATATATACAGGTTATGTAGAAAGCGTGGATTTTCCTAATAAGGGAAATGTAATAGTTAAGACAGAGGAAGACGGACAGACTATAGAGGAAAAGGCTGTTGTAAAGAATTCAATACTGGGACAGACAGTTAAATTTATGGTAAACAAGAAGAAGCACGGCAAATGTGAAGGAAGGCTTCTTGAAGTTGTCTGTCAGGCAGATACAGAAACTAACGAAAGATGTGAGCATTTTGGCAAATGCGGTGGCTGCGTATATCAGACTGTAAGGTACGAAGAACAGTTAAAGATGAAAGAAAATGCAGTGAAGAAGCTTCTTGCTCCTGTTATTAATACAGAATATGAGTGGGAGGGAATAATTGGAAGTCCTGTATCAAGTGAATACCGTAACAAAATGGAATTCTCATTTGGCGATGAGGTAAAAGATGGTCCGATAGCCCTCGGTTTACATAAGAGAAACAGTATGTATGATATAGTAACAGTAACAGGCTGTAAGATTGTGGATAATGATTACAGAAAAATACTCAAGTGTGTATATGATTATGCACTAGAGAAAAATCTCACTTATTACCATAAAATGAAGCACGAAGGGTATCTTAGACATTTGCTTGTAAGAAAAGCTGTAAAGACAGGACAAATCCTTGTGGATATTGTGACAACTACAATTAATGATATTCCTATGGACGAACTTGCAGACAGATTAAAAGCACTGTCACTTGACGGAGAGATAACCGGCTTCCTGCACACCTACAATGACAGTGTTGCCGATGCGGTAATCAACCAAAAGACAGAGATAGTATTCGGAAGGGATTATATTGAAGAAGAGCTTCTTGGACTTAAATTCAAGATTACAACATTTTCATTCTTCCAGACTAACTCACTTGGCGCAGAAGTCCTGTACTCAAAGGCAAGAGATTATGTAGGAACAACCAAAGACAAGGTAATCTTCGACCTGTACAGCGGAACAGGAACAATAGCGCAGATGTTAGCCCCAGTTGCAAAGAAAGTCATTGGCGTTGAGATAATACCGGAAGCCGTAGAAGCTGCCAAGATTAATGCGGGCATAAATGGACTTGATAACTGCGAGTTCATCGCAGATGATGTGCTTAATGCCCTCGATAACATAAAGGACAAGCCAGACTTTATCGTCCTCGACCCACCAAGAGATGGTATCAATCCTAAGGCACTTAAGAAAATAATTGACTATGGCGTGGAGTCAATGGTGTATATTTCTTGCAAGCCTACAAGTCTTGCAAGGGATCTGGTTATGTTGCAGGAGAGCGGGTATGAGGTTAAGAAAGGGTGCTGTGTGGATATGTTTCCAAATACGGGGCATGTGGAAACGTGTTGTCTACTCGTTAGGGAATGCGCAAACGATGATGAGATGGTATCCATAAAGGTTGATTTAGAAGGGATACAGTTGAATCAAGGTGAATATAAGCCGGAAGAAAAGCCGACATATGGAAACATCAAGAAGTGGATTAAGGAGAAATACGGCTTCAATGTAACAAACCTTTATATCGGTCAGATTAAGGCTAAGGTAGGTATGGAGAAGCGTAAGAACTACAATATCGGCTCCGGAGAAGGTAGGGTGTCTACTTGTCCACAGGAGAAGGAAGAGACTATTATAGAGGCATTTAAATACTTTAGATTGATATAAAAATGAAAGGAGGTTGATTATGGCATTATCTTGGAATGAATATTATGAGTTGTTAAAAGAAATTAAAAAGAACAATGGTACAATCAATCTCCCTATAAAATATGAATATAAAGGAGAACCAATTGGACGATGGCTATCAAGACAAAGAAATAGAAAACAGAAAGGTATTTTGTAAATAGAAAGAATCGCTTTGCTTGAGGAATTAGATATTGAATGGAACTTAAATAACATTATCAAACAGAATTTAGATGATTATTGGGATAGATGTTTTGAACTGGCAAAACGGTATTACGAAGAGAATGGAAATCTATTAATTCCTGTAAAGTATTCTGTGGATGGTATTAATTTAGGCGTGTGGCTATGAGACCAAAAGGGCGCATATCGAGGGAAGAATAGAAGAAAAATAACCAAGGAGCATATTGCTCAACTTGAGTCGATTGGAATTATATGGGACTACAATGATGTTATCGAAGATAATTGGAATGCTATGTATGAAGTAGCAAAACAATATTATTCTAAATATGGGAATATACATATTCCACAGGGGAAGAAGTATAAAAAATATGAATTAGGATCATGGATTCATACACAAAGAAGAAAAAGAGTTGATGGGGGACTTGCGAAGGAAAAAATAGAAAAATTGGATATGCTTGGTATTCGGTGGAATCCAGAAAAGGACAGATGGGAAGAGTACTATCAAGCAGCAAAAATGTTTTACGAACAGATTGGTAATCTTGATATTCCAGGTTCTTATTGTGTAGATGGGTTGCAGCTAGGGCGATGGATTAGTGTTCAACGACAAGCTTATAATGGTCGTGAAGATTGCAATTTAGATGATGCGCAGATAAGACGACTTGAAGAGATTGGTATGTTATGGGAAGTTTCTTCAGGTTTTCAGACATCTTTCAATGAGCAAGCTATTTACTATTATGTAACACAGATATATCCAAATGCAATTAATCGATATGCTAAGTTAGGTGTAGAAATAGATATTTATATTTCTGAACTAAAACTAGGAATAGAATATGATGGAGAGCATTGGCATCGAGATAAAATATTAGAAGATAATCAGAAGGATGAAATTTGTAATAAAAATGATATAAAACTAATAAGAATCAGAGAAGCAAGGCTGGTTGAAACGTCACATGCAGATAATTATGTACTTTGTGATACAGAATTAAAATCATTAGAAAAAGTTTTGATATTTTTGTGAAATATTTTTCTTCTGATATCACTATAGACATTTTAAGCGATTCAGGTTCAATTATTGAATATAAAAATTATATCAATGATCCTTGGTATATTAATTATAATGCTGCTCGAAATTACTTTGAGACTTATGGCAATCTTAATGTAAAAAAGGGATATAAGACGGAAGATGGATTAAATTTAGCACAATGGTTAGCATATCAAAGACAATCAAGAAAAGGGAATAATAGTTCAATTTTGTCGGATGAACAAATCAATATGCTCAGTGAAATAGGGATGATTTGGGATAAGAATGAATTCAGATGGGAACAAGGATATGAAATTGCCTGTGAGTTTTATAAGGAATTTGGTCATCTTGAGGTTAAACAGGATTTGATTTATATGGAATACAAGTTGGGAAAATGGATAAATATGCAACGATTGGCATATAATTCAGACTCAAGTCGTAAAAACTTGTCTCAGATTCAAATAAATCGTCTTGAAAAAATAGGAATGATTTGGCATGCAGATGAACTTAACTGGAATCGAGCATTCGAATATGCTAAAGAATTTTATGAAGAATACGGACATTTTAATATACCAAGAAATTACTCTGTTGGAAAGTGGAATGTAGGTTATTGGTTGAAAAATCAAAAAACGGCAGATAAAAAGAAGACATTACGAGAGGATAGAAAAGAAAAATTGGTAAAAATTGGATTTAATTGATTGGCAAATAAACTTGTATATATCTTAACCGATAATTCAAAATATACAAAGGAGGCATTGGTATATGGGTTTATTTGATTTTTTTAAGAAACAAAGTAATCAACAACAGAATATAGGAATGAAAGTGGAAATCAGTACTCCAAAGGTTTCATTTGAAACGGATGAGGTTATTCCAATTGAAAAGAGAATAAAAGGTCAGCCGCCAACTTGTGATGGTTTGTATCCGCATGAAATACTTGTCCTTAGCTATTCACCACATTTTGTTATAAATGGAGAAAACTCTTTTGCAGGATTTTGGTGGTATAAATATGGAATTAAGGATGTAATGAAAATAGTTGAATCCTTAAAAGGAAAAGGGCTTATACAAATTGGCTCAGTAAAAGATGCCGTTAATATGGAAAAGCTTCCTGCTATAAAAGAGGAACTGAAGAAGCGCGGTCTTAAAGTATCTGGAAAGAAGGAAGAATTAGTAACAAGGCTTTTAGAAAATGCCACAGAAGAAGAGTTAAATACAGTGTTTCCTAAAAGATCATTTCAACTTACAGATACAGGAAGTGAACTATTAAAGAAGTACGAATGGATACCATTTATTCATTCAAACAATATTGAGGATTTAGATATATGGAATTTGGCAGCTATTGTTCAGCAACCACCTTATACCAAGTATCGTGACAAAATATGGGGCTATCTTAATCAACGGGGCGGTGTTCATATGAAAGAAGGAAACTTCGGATTATATCGAAATAGCAGATTTACTATGTCGGAGTTTGTAGCAAGTGAAGGTAAGAAGGATATTGCTTTTGGTCTTTTATGTGAAGTTGTAGCCTATGACTTGAGTGGATTGTCTAATGGATTTAGAATGGATTTTTTGGATATGTATTCAAAGTTCTTTTTCCCTTATGAAAATTCAAATCACACGATAGCTCCAGAAATAACAAAGCGAATACAAGAATATGGAGAAGAATTTGGATGGTCTTCAGATGAACTCCGTCAACAGTTAGTAACAGGAATTTCTAAAATCAAGCTTCCTTTTAGGCTGTTTACCAATGAAGAGTGTGCGGATATTATAATGGCAGAAATTGTTGGTGATAAGGATAAACTTAATGTAATTTATCACCAAGCAGAGGTTAGATTTAAGCAGCAATATAAGAAAAAGTAGTATTATTTGAGCAGCCCTCTTCGGAGGGGTGTTTTTATTTACAAATATTGAAAATATCTCTTGCTAAAACGCTATAAAAACGCTATAGTAATGCTACTAAAGGAAGGTGAGAAAAATGGCATTGTCGGATGAGATAATATACATAAGAAAAAAAGGGTTTTACACGCAGGTTGAGTTCGCTGAACGCATTGGAGTATCTTATTCAACTGTTAACCGATGGGAAAATGGAAAGATGAATCCTAATGTTTCTGCAATGAAGCGATTAAAAGCATATTGTGATGCCTTAAATATAGAATTTGGAAATGTTGAAAAAGCATGGTTAGATCGGTCTTTGGAAGACGAAAAGAATGAGAAAAACAAATGAAGTATGCTTACAAATACTTTTGTCTACGACATAATGAGTTTTGGGAAAAGTATAAATATTCCTGGACTTTTATTGTTGGCTATGGTACGATTAAAATGAAATAATAAGGAGGTGGCTATATGCCATATGCTATAGATTTATTTTGTGGAGCAGGAGGATGCTCTGAAGGACTGATACAATCAGGATTTCATATCCTTTTCAGTTCGGATATAAGTGATATGGTAGAGGTGACGTATAAATATCGTCATACACAGTTAGGACTTATACAAGGTCAAAATACTTGGTTTGAAAGAGCGGACATCAGAAATCTTCATGGAGATTTTATCAATCAAAAAATCAGTGAATTAGAGATTTTTCGTAATCAAGATGTTCCAGAAATTGACTTGATGATAGGAGGACCTAGTTGTCAAGGTTTCTCTCGCGCAGGAAGGCGAGATAAAGAAGATCCGAGAAATTTATTATTTGGAGAATATGTTAGAGTAATAAGCGAAGTAAAGCCTAAATACATTGTTCTTGAAAATGTGGAGGGCTTTATGGATATGCAGTTTTTGGGCTATAAAGGATTAAACTTATATGATGAGGAGGGAAATCTTGTTGAGGAAGGACCAGTGTATCCAGATGGTTCTGTTACACCGAATATATTAACAGCTGAGTTAAATAGAATTGGTTATAGCACTTTGGAACCAAGGATTTTGAATGCAGCAGATTATGGTGTTCCACAGAGAAGAAACAGAGTTATTTTTATTGGATATCGAAATAATCTGCCTGCCCCTTCATATCCAGAGCCTACAGTTGAAGCCGGACATCATCTATCCTTAAGGGATGCTATTGGTGATTTAGTAAATGATGTCAATATAAGAAATAGAGTTAATCAGAGACTATCTGATTATCAAAGAGATAGTAGAGCAGGTAGAACACCATCATTTGTTACAGGACAGCCAATTCCTTGTGATAGAAGGCATCTTCAAAATCTTGAACTTCCTAATGCAACAGATGTTGTTTTGGAAAGATTTGACTTGTTTAATCAAGGTGAATCGGGTTCTATGTTGAGAAAAAGAATAAAAGAGCAGGGAATAGATATTACAGGCAAAAATGCACTGATTCAACTTTGTTGTGAAAAACTAAATATGCAAGCGGATGAGGTTGATAATTTGTTTAGAAATGTGAATGCTCCAGATGATGCTATCGATATACTTCTAACAAAGAAAAATATTCGACAGAGATTAGATTCTACAGAGCCATCACCAACCGTAGTTACACTTCCAGATGACTATATAAATCCGTGGGAGGCAAGAACAATTAGTGTTAGAGAAATGGCTAGGTGTCAATCATTTGATGATTCTTTTGAATTTCTTGGGAAGAGAACTACCGGGGGGCTGAAAAGACGTGTTGAGGTGCCACAGTGCACACAGGTTGGAAATGCAGTTCCGCCTTTATTAGCGAAAGCAGTTGCAGACGAAATTATGAGAGTTTTATAAGATAAAGGGTAGCCCATTAATTGGACTACCCTTTGTTTGTTCAGTGAATGTGAATTATATATCAATATGATTACAGTTCAACAACTTCGATTTCACCAAATAAATCTGATTTTGCATACGGTTTTATACGCCATGCATTACCGTGATTTTTTCCTATGTAACGACCTTCTTTTGTTGTGTAGCCACGCCAATCATAAGTGATAATACCAGACTTGATTAATGAAAGAAAGGTTGTAAACTGTGGGGCTCTAGAAAACTCAATTTCATTGTATTTGAACTGAACCATCCCATCAATTTCTCTGCTTTCAGCTTTGACCCATAGAGTTGATGGATGTTTTGCATATAATTGTTGACGTAAGTCATCAAAATGCCAATATGCAGCAACTTCAGGTTTTCCAGTATTTGGATTATGCCAAACAAGATTTACTGTACGTTCTTCATCATTAACATGAAGATAAAAGCCTTGATTGTTTTGTGGGGCATCCATTGAACCGATGGTAATGTAAAGGCTATTGGCACCAGGATGCTTATCTGATTCATAGCCATATATTCTAGCAAATGCGGATACTCTGTTTCTATCTGATGGTTCATATTCTGCTACTCTAGTACCTTCAAATTGTGGACGCAAAGTGAAAAGAGTATCTAGAGTATTGCTACCACCTTTGGATTTTACTTCAATTAGTCCATTGTAATCTGCGTCAACACGGTTATTTGTATTTATTCCTAAAAGACTTTCTAAAGTGTCTCCGACATCCTTTGGTGCTATTGGACCGTATCCTTTTGAATTATCAAAGAAACCACCATGAATAATTTCATATAAGCGAGGTTTGATTCGATAGAACAAATCGGTAATGGCATCCATACCAATGGCATTGAGTAAATCATTTTCGGTTGGAATATTGTGAGTAAGATTGATTATGTATATTACAGGAGTGCCATCAGTTTGTTTGAAAATGGAAATATAGAGAAGATCGCCTTCATTGATTTCTCCAGATTCCATTTTGCGTTTTATTGTTTCGATGGAAAAACGTCTATCACCACGATTATTTGATACACGATAGAACTTTAATTTGATAACATCAGTTTTACCATGCTGAACAAATAATGCATCATATGTCACACCATATTTGCCACCATGCTCTAACTGCTCATAGTCGACAAGTCCATTGTCAAATAATAAATCTCTTAGAATACCATTAGCATCTAAATTGTTTTTGTCAATCATTGTATAAGTCATACGGATTAAAGCATAATCTTCATTGCGATATTTACGTATCATGTTAATCACATTTGTTTCATCTGAATAAGGTGTAAAAATCATATTTTTTCCTCCGTTCTTGAAAATAAACTGTACATATCTGCACCAACTGTGTAAGCCATTGCATATAAGGTCCTAATTGTTGGATTTTGTGCTTTACGATGCATAATTCTACTTACAATTGCGGTTTGAATATCAGTTGCTCCATAAAATTCAATCTGTTTAAGCTGTTTGTTTCTCATAATTTTTTGAATGTTTTCAATGAAAACAAGAAGATAATCATCTTCAGTAAAAGTTAATGAGTTGAATGAATTGTCACTTAATAAATCATTGAAATAATTTCTTGAAAACAAAGCAGGAAATGGTGCATTTAATTTACGAGCAAGGTTAAGTGCTGTTATGTATTCGATATTTTGTTCGCCGTATTCTAATAATGAAAGGCAACCACGGTCGTATTTTATTGAAGAGGCTAATTCAGCAATACCGAGTCCTTGTGCTTCGCGAGTTTTTCTAATATTGGCACCAAATACTAATAAGATATCCTTTGGGTTAAATTCTGAATTCAAACTGATCACCTCCTGACATTATTTATTATATTCGAATATGCCCTCTTGTTCTTGACTTATAACCGTCAATACAGAGGGTAAATGATAGCGACACCAGACAGATCACCATATTGAAATCCGCATTAGAGGAACTTGTCATTTCATTCGGAGAACTTCTGATGCCTGCCATAAAACAGATCGTTGGATGGGTACAGTCATTTGTTGATGTATTAAACGGACTGGATTAAGGGACAAAGAAAACGATTGTCACAATTGCACTTATCGTGGCTGCCCTCGCCCCGGTTCTTATCATTGTCGGAAAAGTCATCTCCGCTGTTGGAACAATCATGACCATTGTTCAAAAGATTGCCGGAGTCATCAATACAGTTAAGGGGGCATTTGCAGCACTGAATACGACAATGCTTGCAAATCCTATCGTTCTTATTATTGCAGCCATAGCAGCACTTGTGGCTGCCTTTATTTATCTCTGGAATAATTGTGACGGTTTCCGTCAGTTCTGGATTGACCTTTGGGAGAATGTGAAACAGGTTGCGGTTACGGTATGGGAGGCAATAAAATCATTCCTCTCGACAGCATTGGAAGCAATAAAGACTACGGCAACAACCGTGTTTGGGGCAATCAAGTCATTTTTTACAACTATAAGGGACGGCATAAAGCTTCAAAAGAATATGGAACAGGTTGATCTTGGTGGTGATAATCGCATTGTATTTTGTGGAGACTATATTGATTATGGTGACAGTTCGTATTATGTTTTGAAGTATCTTTGGGATTTGCAGAAAAAATATGGTGCAGAAAAAGTTGTGGTTCTTAAGGGTAACCATGAGCAAATGTTTTTGGATTGGATTGAGGATTACAGAAACATATATTCAGATGATTCTTTCAAATCATGAAAAGCTGATTTGGTGGATTCAGCAGATGCCTTTATATTTTGAAACAAAAAGTCAGATATTTGTTTATGCAGGAGTAGATGAAGAAGCAGGAGAGTACTGGATGTGGGGAGCATCTGATAATACTCTTCTTGGCAAGTTTCCGGCAACGAAAGGTAAGTTTTATAAAACGATAATAGCAGGGCATGTTGGAACCTGCAGCAGAGATCTTGCTGCTGATCGGAGTTATCACGATGTTTATTATGACGGAGAGAGTCATTATTATATTGACGGATCGGTTTATAAGGGTGGAAAACTGTTGCTATTAGCTTATGATGAAGAAAAGGAAAAATATTATCAGGTTGAAAATGGCAGGATGGTTCTTGTTAACCCCATTGGAATATAAGAGAGATAGATTATATAACGTCCATAAATCCAATTAGAAATGCCTGATTATAATAACACGAAATTAATTTAATATAAATATACAATAGCAGCTTCGGTAGAAGCTGCTATTGTATATAATGACAGTAATATGCTGAATATTATTTAGTTCCAGTAGACCCAAATCCTCCATCACCTCGCACTGTATCACTTAATTCCTCAGTCTCAACGAATTCAGCAGTAATATAAGGTGTGAGTACAAGCTGTGCAATTCTGTCGCCGGGTTCAATGGTTACAGGGGATTGTGAATGGTTGTGTAATGCAACCATAAGCTCGCCGCGGTAATCAGAGTCGATAACGCCGACCTTATTGGCTGGGGCAAGACCTTTTTTGCACGCCATACCGCTTCGTGCGTATACAAGACCAACAAGACCTTCTGGGATTTCCATAGCAATCCCTGTCTTGATGAATTCTGTAGTACCAGCGTTGATTATCACTGGTTCAGTCATTCCGGAATAGAGGTCTGCACCGGCAGAGAATTCTGTACCATAAGTTGGAACTATTGCATTTGGTGTAAGCTTTTTAAATTTAACTGTCTGTTTCATTGATAATTATTCTCCTTAATATTATTGATATTCAGGTGACTGACTAATACCTGAATTTTTTTATATAGATTTTCCACTGATTATTGATATTCTTCAGCAGTAACTACAGTGCCTTCTTTTAAAGACTGCTGTACAAGTATTGTGCGCTGGTTTGATGAACCCTTGAATTTAAGCATCATATCTTTTAATTCTTCAACAAATCTTCCATCGACGCATACGTCAATATATGAAAGCATTTCTCTGGTTTCAGGATATTTGTCATACATTTTATCCATAATATCCTCATCAAAAAGGTAACCGGTAAAGCACCATATATCCTTGGCCGGATAGTTTTCCTTTACAGCCTTTAGAAGCGGAATAAGTCCCCTTTGATTGGCTGGTTCAAATGGTTCGCCGCCAAGCAGTGTAAGACCAGCAATATAATCTGGCTTCATTGAATTAATTATATCAGATATGGTTGCATCAGTAAAAGGTGTACCATAGTTAAAATCCCACGCAATTTCATTAAAGCAGCCTTTGCAGTGGTGTGTACATCCGCTTACAAAAATGCTTGTACGTACTCCAGGACCATTGGCGATGTCGTTATATTTAATTTCAGCGTAGTTCAAAATATTCCTCCTGATTATGTGCCTTATATGTAAATTAATATGTATAATATCATAAATTGGACAAATATAACAGTGGTTAGAAGTGGCAATTAATATTATAATAACAATAGTTAAAGATTTAACGCATAACGTAATAGAAATAGTATAGCAGACACTACATATGTAAAATGCATAACAGAAAAGAGGCTTTATATGGTTGATATATTTTTTGACAAGTTATACAGATATCCAAGAATTAATGAATGTGTTAGCATAGCAGTTCCATTTGCTAAAGGGGAACTATATAATACGGATAATATAAGCATAGTTCAGAATAAGAGAAAATGTATTATCCAGCCAAAGGTTACGGCAGAGCATGATGATGGTAGTATAAAGTATCTTTTTGTCGATTTTATGGCAGATTTACCAGCTAATAAGTTGGCAAAGGCAGTATTGACAACTACTAAACAGGAGTTGGCTAATCTTATAGAAGACGGACAATCAGAGTGTGCTAAGCAAGATGGCACCGTCAGCATAACACCGGTTAATAATGGCTTTTTAATAAAATGCGGAAGTCTGGAATATGAGGTTGCCAACAACAGCAGTTCAGTATTCAGGCAGCTTAATGATTACAGGAAAGTATATACAGATAAGAATTTTGAAGGTCCATATCTTAAGGATAAAGATGGCAATACTTATAAGCTTAACATTGGAGAGTGGAAGGTTATTGAGGCCGGACCAGTTACTGCAAGCGTAGAAGCTGAGTGCAGTAATATCGCAGCAGGGAATATTGAGAACAAAAATATTAAGGCAGTTATTAAAGTCACTGGTTATGCTGGAAAGCCATGGGTTAATATTACATACAGAATTATCAATACATCAGATGATGAGTTAAAGATAAAGTCGCTTGTATTTTATATTAAGAAATCAGAAGATAGCGTAATTACAGAGCAGTTAAAGCCTCTTAAAATTACAGCAGGTAACGATTCAACAGGCTGTGGTGATATCCGTACAGATAATTCGCATAATGATGGTCCTGTATTTATGACAAGAGGTACAACAGAGCTTGATATGATTGAAAAGAAGGCTGATGTCAATAATATAAGAACTGTTGTTGCAACTTCTAATTATAAGACAAGCTTTATAATTGGTAAGAATGGCGAGGAGGTCAATGAGGTAATTGATGATAAATATCTTGTGAAAGAGGCTAATGAGCATTTTGCAGAGGTATTTTATGGAACATTTATGGCTGATTATACTGATGGTGAAGATGGCTTTAGTGTTACGGTTCATCAGGCACAGCAGAATTATCCTAAGGCAGTGAAGTCGTGCAGGGAAGGTGTGGCTGTTATGCTTGTTCCTGAGAATGTCGGGGAGATTACTATGCAGTCAGGAATGGCAAAAGAAAAGCAGTTTATGATACATTTTCATAGCCCTGATATGAAGCTGTGGGAGATAGACAACAGGAGTCTTATATACCAGATGCCAGACAGACCATATATAGCACCAGAAGTGTTTAAGAGGGCAGGGGTTATGATTGATGTGTTCCCTGTAAAGCATAATGACGATTTTGAGATATCACTTATGGCAAAAGCAGACGGACATTCAAGGTGCTATGGTATGCTTAACTGGGGCGACACGGTAGATCAAGGCTACACTGTTCAGGGACGTGGCGGTGGAAAGCCTGTTTGGAGCAATAATGAATACGATTATCCACATGCCTGTGCACTTATGTATGCAAGAACCGGTGTCAGAAGATTTATGGATTATCTGATTGTGTCAGCAAAGCATTGGATGGATATAGATGTGTGCCATTACAGTAGTAATCCTCTTAGAATTGGCGGACAGTGGGAGCACACGGCTGGACATTGTAAGAATGGTGTTATGGTATGCTCTCACGAGTGGGTCGAGGGTCTGCTTGATTATTACCATTTTACAGGTGATAAGAGAGGTTATGATACAGCAGTTGGAATAGGAGAAAATGTATTAAAACTTCTTGAAACTCCTATGTATCAGGTGCCGGGTGAAGCCAATGCAAGGGAAACTGGATGGGCACTAAGAACACTTACAGCCCTGTATGTAGAGACTAATGATAATAAATGGCTTGTAAAATGTGACTGGATAATTGATAATTTTAAGAAGTGGGAAGAAGAATATGGTGACTGGTTATCACCTTACACAGATAATACAGCCATAAGAGTAGGCTTTATGATATCAATAGCGGTAGGAAGCGTTATGAGATATTACAGAATATTCCCAAGAGAAGATATCAGGCAGATGATATTAAGGGCAGTTGATGACCTGACAGAGAACTGTTATATGGATAATGGTTTGTTCTATTATAAGGAGCTTCCAAGTCTTGCAAGAAATGGCAATAATACCCTGCTTCTTGAAGCACTTGCAATAGCCTATGAGCTTACAGGTAATAAACAGTATCTTGAATATGGACTTAATACGTTCAGGGGTGCTGTGAATGAAGTGCCTAAGGGAGCAGTAGGAGTCAAGACTATTATAGATGATGCGGTAATATGTCAGGGTAATTCAGGGAAAGGATTTGCACAGAGTTTCATACCACTTGCAACTTATTATAATGCAATTAGTGAAAATAATATGACATTCTGACAATAATGTGTTAAAATAAATATTATGATGTATGTGTAAGAGGCATAAGATGGCATTTCAGTAATGAAAGATGTCATTTTACTGGGACACACAGCACACCGGAAACAGACAGCCATATCAGAAAGAATATACTGATATGGCTGTTTGGGTTAAATAATCATAACACAGAGTAACAGCCTAAGGAGGTTAATTATGAGAATCGGTATAAGAGCACACGATGTGGCATATGCACCACTTAATGAACTTATTCCTAATATACATAATCAGGGATTTCATTGTATGCACATAGCATTAAGCAAGTCTATTAAGGAGTTCAAGCCTGGAGTAGAGACTATGACACCAGGTCTTGCAATGTATATTAAAGAATTATGTGCAGAGAATAAGGTTGATATAGCAGTACTTGGCTGTTACCTTAACCTTTGCAATCCTAATGAGGAGAAGCACAAGGAGATAGTTGAGAAATATAAGGCACATATAAGATTTGCAAGTATACTTGGCTGTGGCGTAGTTGGTACAGAGACAGGTGCTGTCAATGAGGAGTACAAGTATGAGCCGGCTAACCATTCAGAGGAAGCTTTACAGTGCTTTATAGATAATTTAAGACCAATTGTTAAATACGCAGAGCAGTTTGGCGTTATAGTTGCGATTGAACCGGTATGGAAGCATATTGTTAATACAGTTGAGAGAGCAAGAAAGGTTCTTGATGCGATAGCCTCACCTAATCTTCAGATTATATTTGATCCAGTTAACCTTTTATATGTGGGTAATATAGATAAGCAGGATGAGATAATTAATCAGGCATTTGATTTATTATTAAAGGATATAGCAGTTGTCCACTGCAAAGATTATGTCGTTGAAGGTGATGAGCTTAAGTCAATAGCGGCAGGAACAGGTGGACTTAATTATCCTCTTCTTCTTAAGAAGATTAAGGAACATAAGCCATATGTTCATTGCACACTTGAGAATACTGTACCAGAAAATGCAGTAGCAACAAGAGAATTTATGGAAAAACTATATTCAGAAGTGTAGGGAGAAATTATATGCCAGAGAATAATATAGAATTAGCAGGCAATACCAATATCAAGACAAGTCAGGTGGACAAGTCGGTTGATACTCCAGCAGATTTTACAAGTCCTGAAGTGCTTTATAATAAGCTTATAGAAACAATCAGGCAGTATCATCCTTCATCAGATTTATCTGATATAGAGAGAGCATATAAAGTGGCTAAGGAGGCACACGAAGGACAGTTTAGAAAGTCTGGAGAGCCATATATTATTCACCCACTGTGTGTTGCCATTATATTAGCAGAGCTTGAACTTGATAAGGAATCTATTATTGCAGGTCTTTTGCACGATGTTGTGGAAGATACAGTTATGACAAGTGAAGATGTTGCTAGGGAATTTGGCGATGAAGTAGCACTTTTGGTAGATGGTGTAACAAAGCTCACACAGCTTAATTACCAGCACGACAAGATTGAAGTTCAGGCTGAGAACTTAAGAAAAATGTTCCTTGCAATGGCAAAGGATATACGGGTTATTATGATAAAGCTTGCCGACAGGCTTCATAATATGCGTACAATGCAGTACCAGTCACCAGCCAAGCAGGTAGAAAAGTCAAGAGAAACTATGGATATATATGCACCTATTGCCCATAGATTAGGTATATCCAAGATTAAGGTAGAACTTGATGATTTATCAATGAAGTATCTTATGCCGGATACTTATAATGATCTTGTAAAGCAGGTTGATATTAACAGACCGGGCAGGGAGGCATTTATAAAGAGCATTATCAAAGAAGTAGGTATGCACATTAGCAATGCTGGAATTGAAGCTGAGATAGATGGAAGAGTTAAGCATTTCTTCTCAATATATAGAAAGATGGTTAACCAGAATAAGACACTTGACCAGATATATGATATATTTGCCGTTCGTATAAAGGTTGATACAGTCAAGGATTGTTATGCGGCACTTGGTGTTATTCATGAAATGTATAAGCCAATACCGGGACGTTTTAAAGATTATATAGCAATGCCTAAGCCTAATATGTACCAGTCACTTCATACAACACTTATTGCTTCTAATGGACAGCCATTCGAGGTACAGATAAGAACTTATGAAATGCACAGAATTGCTGAATATGGTATTGCTGCCCACTGGAAGTATAAAGAGGGCAAGACAGGAGAGTCTGATAAGAGTGAGGAAGCTAAGCTTAGCTGGCTAAGACAGATTCTTGAATGGCAGAGAGATATGTCTGATAACAAGGAGTTCTTATCATCAATTAAGAATGACCTTAACCTTTTTTCTGATTCAGTGTACTGTTTCACTCCTACAGGTGATGTTAAGACACTTCCAGCAGGTTCTAATCCAATAGATTTTGCATACAGCATACATAGTGCTGTAGGTAACAAGATGGTTGGTGCAAGGGTCAATGGCAAGCTTGTTAATATTGATTATGAGATTAAGAATGGTGACAGAATTGAGATTATAACATCACAGAATTCCAAAGGACCAAGTCGTGACTGGCTTTCAATGGTTAAGTCAACACAGGCCCGTAACAAGATTAACCAGTGGTTTAAGCAGGAGCTAAAAGAAGACAATATTATAAAGGGCAAGGAACTTATATCTAATTACTGTAAGAGTAAGGGAATTGTTCTTTCTGAGATTAATAAGCCTGAGTTCGTTGAGAAAGCACTAAGAAAATATGGTTACAAAGACTGGAATGCTGTTCTTGCGGCAGTAGGACATGGTGCATTAAAAGAAGGCCAGATTGTCAATAAGCTTAATGAGGAATATCAGAAGACCAAGAAGGCTGAGATAACTGACAAGCAGGTACTTGACAGCATTGTGGCAAGTGAGAGCAAGGATAAAGAGAAGGAGAAGAAGGGCAAAGGCGGTATTGTTGTAAAAGGAATACATGATGTTGCTGTCCGTTTCTCTAAGTGCTGTAATCCAGTGCCTGGTGATGAGATTGTTGGATTTGTTACAAGAGGAAGAGGAATATCAATTCACAGAACAGATTGTGTTAATATTCTTAATTTCCCAGCTAATGAAAGAGCAAGGCTTATTGAAGCTGAGTGGGAGCAGACAGAGAATAAAGATGAGAAGTACAGTGCAGAGATTAATATATATGCAGGCAATAGAAAAGGACTTATTGTTGATATTTCACGTCTGTTTACGGAATCTAATATAGATGTAAGATTTATGAACAGCCGTGTTAATAAGAAACAGCTTGCAACAATCAATCTTGGATTTGTTGTATCTGGTAAGGAAGAACTTAACAGATTAATTGATAATTTAAGAAAGATTGACGGAGTGACAGATATAGAGAGAGCTACAGGCTGATATTTATAACCGCTGTCGTGCGAAGTTAAGATATTTTATATATTGCTTCGTACGACAGCATTTTTGACACAGGGATTGGAGATTATAATGTATAAAATAGATGTAAGAGTATTAGGAATGGTAGCAACGAATTGTTACCTGCTTTGTAATACAGACACTAAAGAATGTGTGCTTATAGACCCTGCGGATAATGCTGGAAAGATAAGTGAGATGATAGAACAGTCGGGCTGTACGTTAAAGGGAATACTTTTAACACACGGACATTTTGACCATATTATGGCAGCAGATGAAGTGAGGGATAAATATAATGTCAAGGTGTATGCCTCAGCAGAGGAGAAGAATACATTAAGTACACCTCATATTAATCTAGGTGAGGCTTATGGAATGAACCTGTCTGTGAAGGCTGATATATGGCACAATGATGGTGATATACTTAATCTTGCAGGCTTTGATATTAAGGCAATCCATACACCGGGACATACGGAGGGTGGAACGTGCTATTATATTGAGGCAATCGGCGTGTTATTCTCAGGTGATACACTTTTCTGTGAGTCAGTTGGAAGAACAGATTTCCCTGGTGGAAGTATGAGCGACATTGTGCATTCAATTAAGGACAAGTTAATGGTACTTCCAGATGATACAAAAGTGTATACAGGACACGGCGAGGGAACAAGCATAGGATATGAGAGGGTTCATAACCCGTTTATAGGTGCATAAGAAAGATGGACAATATGATATATATTAAAATTGATAACGACACATTTTATGATGATGCAATAGTTCTTGTGCGTTCATTTTACCCAAGAATGGAGGTGAAGGCATATAAGCAGGATACAGTTGTCACAGAAGGTGATAAAGTGATTGATATAACGGTACCTGATATGACAGGGCTTAACAAGAGCGAAATGCACGATAAATTCAAGTCATATTTATATGACAGGCTCAGCCAGATGACAGGAAAGACACTGCCTTGGGGTTATCTTACAGGAGTGCGCCCAAGCAAGATTGCATATGTTATGCTTGAAGATGGCGAAGACGAGCAGACTATAAAGAAGCATTTTGTGAATAAGCATAAGGCGAGTGAGAAGAAAGCCAGCCTTGCAATAAATGTAGCAAAGAAAGAAATGGACATTCTTAATAAGATAGATTATAAGAATGGTTACAGTTTATATATTGGAATACCATTTTGTCCAAGTATATGCTTGTACTGCTCATTTTCATCATATGCACTTGATGCGTATAAGAATTATGTGGATGATTACCTTGATGCACTTATTAAGGAGATGACCTTTGTAGCAAGGGCAATGAAAGGCAGAAGACTTGATACAGTGTATTTTGGCGGTGGAACACCAACAACACTTGGTGCGGCACAGCTTGACAGGCTCATAACGGCTTTAAAGGAGCTTTTTGATATTGACGGCTGTCATGAATTTACAGTTGAAGCAGGACGTCCAGACAGCATAACAAGGGATAAGTTAAAGGTGTTAAAGGCACATAATGTTGGAAGAATATCTATTAATCCGCAGACGATGAACCAGCAGACACTTGACCTTATAGGAAGAAAGCACACTGTAGAGCAGATTAAAAATGTGTATTCTATGGCAAGGGAAGAAGGTTTTAATAATATTAATATGGATATTATTCTTGGACTTGTCGGTGAAGATGTTGATGAGGTGGCTCATACATTATCAGAGATTGAGGAGATGAAGCCTGAGAGCCTTACAGTACATTCTCTTGCAATAAAGAGAGCGGCGGCACTTAATATATGGAGAGATAAATATAAGCAGTTATCTACCAATAATACAGATGAGATAATAAGAATGACAGAGGACACAGCCAAAAGACTGTCAATGGAGCCTTATTATATGTATCGTCAGAAGAATATGGCAGGTAATTTTGAGAATGTCGGTTACTCAGTTGAGGGACTTGAATGTATATATAACATTCTTATTATGGAGGAAAAGCAGACAATAATTGCCTGTGGTGCAGGAGCTTCCAGCAAGGTAGTATTTCATAATGAAGCAGATGATAATCATTCAGTCAGAATTGAGAGAATAGAAAATGTAAAAGACGTTCGTAATTATATTCAAAGAATTGATGAAATGATTGATCGAAAGAAGAAATTCTTTGAGGAAAATAATTTCTAGAAATAATAGTTATTGAAATAACAATTTGAAAGGAATTATTATTTGGTAATAATTTCCTTAGGATAGATAGAATTAAATTATATTTAAAGGAATATAGTGTCCTGAAATCAGGATATACGCTTATTATAAAAAATATAGAAATGAGGATAATATGAAGATAGCAGTTGCTTACGAGAATGGAAATGTTTTTGAGCATTTCGGACATTCAAGACAATTTAAGATTTATGAAACAGATGGACAGAACATTGTTAAAGAAGAAGTTATAGAGAGTGAAGGCTCTGGACATTCAGCTATGGCAGGACTTCTTGCAGGTCTTGATATTAATGCTGTTATATGTGGTGGTATCGGTGGTGGTGCTGCCAATGCATTAGGCGAAGCAGGCATAGAAGTATATTCAGGTGTATCAGGAAATGCAGATGAAGCGCTAGAGGCATACCTTAATGGAGAATTGATATCAGAGGGTGTTAATTGCAGTCATCATTCACACGAAGAAGAACAGAACTGTGGAACAGCTGATACAGAAAATGAAAGCTGCGGCTGTGGCTGTGGTTGTGGAAGTGACACAGATGACGGAAGCTGCGGCTGTGGAAGTGATGAAACATCAGGCTGTGGCGGTTGTTCAGGTTGTGGTGGAGGAGCACCTTTATTTGATGGAGCTAATGTAGGCAAGGTGTGCAGAGTACACTACAAAGGAACATTTAATGATGGAACACAGTTCGATTCATCTTATGACAGAGGAGAACCTCTTGAATTCACCTGTGGTGCAGGTATGATGATACTTGGCTTTGATAAGGCTGTAGCTGATATGAATGTAGGAGATATAATAGATATACATTTAATGCCAGAAGAAGCTTATGGAGAGAAAAATCCAGATGCAATTATCACAGTTCCAATCAGCGAGCTTGCAGGTTCAGAAGAACTTAAGGTTGATGATATGGTATATCTTCAGAATGTATATGGACAGCCATTTCCAGCTAAGGTAACAGCCTTAACAGATAATGATATAACATTTGATGCTAACCACGAGATGGCAGGAAAAGAACTTAACTTTAAGATTGAGCTTGTAGAAGTTAAATAAGACTTGAGTAGATTATTAACTTAATAAAATAGATAATAATAGATATTATGGTAGATTTTAATCATCGAACTGGATAGATTATTAAGAATAAATCTCCCTGTAACTTATATCCGGAAGCAAAGGCTTAGGAAAGATATAAGTTACAGGGAGATTTTATCAGCTTTAAGTATTATTATATATAAATGGTTTATTGTTCTAATCTATACTTGTGAAATGTTTAGAGCGTATTCATTAAAATATATTGACCTATTCTTAATATTAAATATTGAGAATTATTTTAATATGGAATTATTCTTCCTCATCAATTATTCGTCTTGCAACATATACACCACTTGCAGAAGCGTGTGATAATGAATGTGTAACGCCGCTTCCGTCACCGATTATGTAAAGACCTTTGTACTTGGTTTCAAGGTTGTTGTCAATCTCAACTTCCATATTGTAGAATTTGACCTCAACACCATATAAAAGAGTGTCGTCATTGGCAGTACCCGGAGCAATTTTATCAAGAGCATAAATCATCTCTATTATTCCGTCAAGTATACGCTTAGGTAGAACAAGGCTTAAATCGCCGGGAGTAGCAGAAAGAGTAGGTCTTACAAGTCCTTCTTCAATTCTTTTATCTGTGCTTCGTCTGCCACGTATAAGGTCACCGAATCTTTGGACAATTACACCGCCGCCAAGCATATTAGAAAGACGTGCAATACTTTCACCATATCCGTTGCTGTCTTTGAAAGGTTCAGAAAAGTGCTTTGCAACAAGCAGGGCAAAGTTAGTATTTTCAGTCTGTTTATCACTGCCTTCATAGCTGTGTCCATTAACAGTTACAATGCCGTTAGTATTCTCATTAACAACGATACCATTAGGATTCATACAGAAGGTGCGGACTAAATCCTCAAACTTTTCAGTCCTGTATACAATCTTACTTTCGTATAATTCATCTGTAAGATGTGCAAATATAACAGCAGGAAGTTCAACTCTTACACCGATATCAACACGGTTTGATTTAGTTGGAATATCTAAGTCCTGACAGACTTTTTCAATCCATTTGCTTCCGCTTCTTCCAACAGATACAACACATTTGTTGCAGTCCATATAGGCATCTTTGTAATATATCCGGTAATTATTATCGATTATTTCAATATTGGTAACAGGAGTATTAAAGTAGAAATCAATATGCTCCTTCATTTCATTGTACATATTTTCAAGGACAATATAATTAATATCAGTTCCAAGATGTCTTACAGAAGCATCAAGAAGCTTTAATTTGTTCTGCATACATAAAGTCTTGAATTTAGTACCGGCAGTTGAGTACATATGCGTATCCTCACCACCGTGGGAAGTATTGATGGTATCAACATATTTCATAAGGCCGATAGCTTCTTCCTTGCCGATATATTCGTAAAGAGTACCACCAAAGTCATTAGTAATGTTGTATTTGCCATCAGAAAATGCTCCGGCACCGCCAAAGCCATTCATAATGGCACAGGTTGGGCATTTGATACAGGATTTGATATTTTTTCCGTCAATTGGACATTTTCGTTTCTCCAAAGTATTGCCTTCTTCAAATACGGCAACCTTTAGATCAGGAGCTTTCTTCATAAGCTCATAAGCAGAGAATATTCCGCCCGGACCAGCACCTATAATTATTACATCATATTTCATAAAATATTCACCCCACAATCGTTAATCGTCCTAAGTATTATATTATAAAAGCAGGATTATTAACAAGCAAAACAATTAAGATATGAATATTAATCTTGAAAGTGTTGTAAATACAACATATTAATGCGGAATGAAGATGTTACAATCCAGACATACTAATAATCCACATACAGATAAGTGTAATTGTGGTCTTACAAGATATACAGGTAAGAGTGACTGTAAGCTTACAAGATAATAAAGCAGATTATAATATGATGCACATATAAGCATAACAGCCAGCTTATATATAAAGCTGATAAATTACCAGCAGATAGATTGAAAAATATAATAAAAATAATGGAGGAATTATATGAACAGGACAGAACAGATTAAAGGCTATCTTAAAAGACTTGGTGATGGTGAAAGTCTTGAGAATGTTAAGAAAGATTTTGTTAAGGAATTCAATGATGTCAATCCAATAGAGATTATGGAAGCGGAGCAGGCGTTGATAGCAGAGGGAACACCTATATCAGAGGTTTCAAAGCTGTGTGATGTTCACTCAGCATTATTTCACGGTGCGACTAAGGAAGAAAGAATAGCCAAGGCGGAAAATGAAATATCAGAGATGAAAAAGTACTATGATGACACAATGAAAGGTATGACTAAGAGTGCCATTGCAGATATGCGTAAAGACAGAGAAAGCATTTTTAATAAACTGGCTATGATAAGCGGCCACCCATTAAATACTTTTGTGAAAGAAAATAAGGCAATCCAGCAGGTTATTGATGATATTAAAGAAAATATTACAAGCGGACATATTGATATAAAGGCACTGAAAGAGAAGATATATAAGCTCAGGGAGTTATCTATTCATTATGCCAAGAAAGGGGATTTGTTATATCCGGTGCTTAATGTACGATATAAAATCAGCGGACCTTCGGCGGTTATGTGGACAGTTGATGATGAGATAAGAGATGAGCTGTCAGACATAGCAAAGCAGTTAAATTACGTGGATGGTAATAACAGTAGCAAAGCAGACAATAATAACAGTGCGGATAACAATAATGGTAAAAGTCTGGACGGTAAATTAATTGAAAGAATAGAAAATGTTATAAAGAGGGCAGAGGAGATGATATATAAGGAAGATAATATATTGTATCCTAACTGTGCCGCTAATTTTACGGAAGCTGAGTGGATTGGAATATATCACGATTCCAAAGATTATGCCGTGTGCCTTGATACAGTATCAGACAGATGGGAGAAAGCAGAAGAAGTAGAAAATGTGTATAAACCTGAAGTGTCAGAACAATCTGATAAGAAAGAAGATGTTCAGAATGAGTTATATATGGCAGGCGGACATATGACACTTTCGCAGCTTGAGGCACTGCTTAATGCAATACCAATGGAGATAACATTTGTTGATGAAGATAATATCAACAGATATTTTAATGAAGGGTCAAAGGTATTTAAAAGACCTGTTATGGCAATTGACAGGGAGGTATTCTCGTGCCACCCACCAAAGATTGAGGCAAAGGTCAGAAGAATTATAGAAGAATTCAGGATAGGAACACTTGATGAAGTACCTGTCTGGATGGATAAACAAGGAAGGACTATGCTTGTTAAATATATTGCGGTAAGGGACAAGCAGGGAAATTATGTTGGAACTCTTGAGGCGGTTCAGGATATGGAATTTGCTAAAGAACATTTTGCAAAGCTTAAATAAACGTGTATACAAGGTTTCTCTTTAAATATAGCCGATAAGGACATTGACATTTCTTTCACATAAAAATATAATATAATATTGTCTGAATGGAATTGATTCAGCATTAAGTATATTGATATGGTAGAATTATGAAGAATAACAATAATGAACTCATTGATTATATGATTAATGATTTTAAAAGTGGAATTAAGCACGGAGTGCTTGTTGCCAATCTGACATATGAGCTTGCACAGATGTGTGGTTTGTCTAAAGATGAGGCATACGAATTAAAGATTGCTGCGATGGTTCACGATGTTGGAAAGTTAAAGCTTTCAGAATATCTGTATGGAAGAACCGATGAGGCACTTCCGGAAGATGAGAAGCAGTATATGAGTATGCACTCAAAGATAAGCCATGATCTATTGAAAAAATACGATTATTCAGATAATATAATGGATGTCGTTCTTTCACATCATGAATGTTTTGATGGAAGCGGATATCCTAATGGGCTTGTTGGTGAGCAGATACCATTAGGAGCAAGAATATTAAAGGTTGCAGATGAATTTGCGGCACTTATATCAGACAGACCATATAGGAAAGCATTTGATATAGACACTGCTGTTACAATTATGATAGATGAGATTAAGAATATGGATATCAGAGTATTCCTTTTATTCCAGAGGCTTATTCACGAAGATTCGACTATAGAATTGATTAATAATAGCAGATTAGATATTGATGATTTGGATATAAGTGATATACTAAAAATCAGTCAGGATTAGGAGTAACCTAATTATGCCTTAGGGCAAATAAAACAGGCTGTTAATACAGCTAAGAAGAATGAGGTAATTAACTATGGCAGAGTCAATGGTTGGCTTAAAGAGAACACACAGATGCACAGAAGTTTCAAGTGCAGATATTGGCAGTACAGTTACAGTTATGGGCTGGGTTGCTAAAAGACGTAATCTTGGTTCACTTATATTTGTGGATTTAAGAGACAGAAGCGGTCTTTTACAGATTCTTTTTGATGAGAATATTATCGGCAAAGAAGGATTTGACAAGGCATATACATTAAGAAATGAATTCGTAATAGCTGTAGTAGGTAAGGTTATTAAGAGAAGTGGAGCAGTTAATGACAATCTTAAGACCGGTGATATTGAGATTGCGGCTGAATCATTAAGAATACTTTCTGAGTCAGAGACACCTCCATTTCCAATTGAGGATAATATTAATACTAAAGAAGATATAAGACTTAAATATAGATGCCTTGATCTTAGACGTCCTGATATTCAGTCTAATATCATTATGAGAAGCAAGGTTGCCACTCTTACAAGAGCATTTCTTGCTAATGAAGGTTTCCTTGAAATAGAGACACCTATGCTTACTAAGTCAACGCCGGAAGGAGCAAGAGATTATCTTGTGCCAAGCAGGGTTCATCCAGGAAAATTCTATGCACTTCCACAGTCACCACAGCTCTTTAAGCAGATGCTTATGTGCTCTGGATATGACAGATATATGCAGATTGCAAGATGTTTCAGAGATGAAGATTTAAGAGCTGACAGACAGCCGGAATTCACTCAGATAGATATGGAATTGTCATTTGTTGACGTTGATGATGTAATTGATGTTAATGAAAGACTTTTAGCATATCTTTTCAAAGAGGTATTAGATATTGATGTACAGCTTCCAATCCAGCGTATGACATGGCAGGAAGCTATGGATAGATTTGGTTCTGATAAGCCAGATTTAAGATTTGGTATGGAACTTAAGAATGTTACAGACATAGTAAAGAACTGTGGCTTCGGCGTATTTACAGGGGCTATCGAGAATGGTGGAACTGTAAGAGGTATTAATGCCAATGGACAGGGAAGTATGCCTCGTAAGAAGATTGATGCACTTGTCGACTTTGCAAAGGGATATGGTGCAAAGGGTCTTGCTTATATAGCTATTCACGAAGATGGTTCACTTAAGTCTTCATTCTCTAAGTTTATGACTGAGGATGAGATGAACGCACTTGTTGAGGCTATGGAAGGTAAGCCGGGTGACCTTCTTTTATTTGCTGCTGACCGCAATAAGATTGTATGGAATGTACTTGGAGCATTAAGAGTTGAACTTGCTGGACAGATGGGACTTCTTGATAAGAATGATTATAAGTTCCTCTGGGTAACAGAATTCCCTCAGTTCGAGTGGTCAGATGAAGAAGAAAGATTTGTAGCTATGCACCATCCGTTTACAATGCCTATGGATGAGGATCTTGATAAGCTCGAGTCAGACCCAGGTTCAGTACGTGCAAAGGCTTATGATATCGTGCTTAACGGTACAGAGATAGGTGGTGGTTCAGTAAGAATCCATCAGGCTGATGTACAGTCAAGGATGTTTAAGGCACTTGGTCTTACAGATGAAGTTGCTAATGAGAAGTTTGGTTTCTTACTTGATGCGTTCAAGTACGGAGTACCACCACACGCTGGTCTTGCATATGGTCTTGACAGACTTGTTATGCTTATGGCTAAGAGAGATTCAATAAGAGATGTTATTGCATTCCCTAAGGTAAAGGATGCAACATGTCTTCTTACTAACGCACCTGATGTAGTAGATGCAAAACAGCTTGAAGACTTATCTATCAGAATTACAGAGTCAGAACAGGAATAATATTTTAAGAGCATTTGAAAGTATTTAATGGATATTTTCAAATGCTTTTTTTAACTATATTTTTAGACAATACTTTGTGAAATCTGGATGAAAATAATGGCTTTATCAGCTTTTTTTTAGCAAAAATATTGCATTTGAATAATCATGGGTATATACTTTTTTTATAAATCTTTGCAAAACTATAACAAAAGACTGGAGAAAAATTATGACAGAGAATCAGTATATAAGGGCAAACAGGACTGTTTTATTTACAGTTCTCATAGTATTTGGTTATATTGCGCTGACCCTGATGGCAGCATTAGGAGTGGGTGACGGACATAACAAAGGAAAGATTTTAATACAGTTTGTTGTGGCACTTGCTGTAATTATTGTATCAGTAGCTGCTTATATTTTAAGGAAGAAGACCAGAGTGTGTGAATTAACGATTGCGGTATCAATGGCATTTGGATATGTTGTTCTTATACTGCTTAATTCAACTGATGGTGTATGGACATATGTACTTCCTTTGATTATGGCTTCGATGGTATATCTTAATGAAAAACTAATATTGTGGGCTGATGGTGTTTCGATAGCTGCTAATGTCATAAGACTTATTATGGATTATAATATGAATAATGGAGTGGTTATGGCAAGCAGGGTTCTTGCTATATTAGTATTGGTTATTGTTACATGTATATCTCTTAGTGTAACAAAGCTGCTTAAGCAGTTTTTTGCAGAGAATATGAACAAGATAGAGGCAGCAGCAGTTATACAGAAAGAGAATAACGAGAAGATGGTTGTTGTAGCTGATAATATAACCAGACATTTCGGACAGGCTATGGATATGCTTGATGAGTTAGAAAAGAGCATAGATATAAACCACAATTCAATGAAAGATATAGCAGAAAGCACAGAAAGCACAGCAGAAGCCATACAAAGACAGGCCACTATGTGTGCAGAGATTCAAGAAAACACTGATATTGCTGAAAAAGAGATAAGCGAGATGGTTGAGGCTTCACACAGAACAGATGAGACTGTTAATGATAGTAAGGCTATAGTAGTTGAACTTAAGGAACAGGCACAGAATGTACATGATGCAAGCAATATAATCGTAGATGTGATTAACAGTCTTACAGAAAAGGTTGATGATGTACAGGGATTTATTGGTTCTATCGTAGAGATTTCAAGCCAGACTAACCTTCTTGCATTAAATGCTTCAATAGAAGCAGCAAGAGCAGGAGAAGCCGGAAAGGGCTTCGCAGTAGTAGCCGAAGAGATAAGACAGCTCTCAGAACAGACTAAGAATGCATCTTCAAGCATAACAGATATAATCAATAATCTTTATGAAGATACGAAGAAAGCTAATGAGAGTATAAAAGCGTCAGTTGAGTCAGTTAATAAGCAGAATGAACTTATTGATAATACAAGAGTGACTTTTGAGGACGTAGGAAAAACAGTTGACAATCTTATGAACAATATAGATTCTGCAGAGCAGAGCATTAACAAGATACTGGATTCAACTTCTGTTATTTCTGATAATATTTCACATTTATCAGCAACAGGAGAAGAGGTAGCAGCTGCTTCAACTGAAGGCCTAAAAGTATCTGACACAACAGTTGAAAGTATGAAGAACTGTAAGAATATATTACATAACATATATCTTCTTGCAGAGGATTTAAAGAGTTCAGTAGATAACTAAATGGATTGTAAGAGATTAAGCAGATTACAATGTATTGCAAGACTAGCAGTTGATTATTATAAGTTGTAATTAATAATATAATCAGGATGGTTTTGCAGGGTTATTAATATTTATAAGACAACAGTATGTTTATTATAAGGAGTGCAAATGACATTTTATGTCTGCATTATTTATAAAAGACAGCTGTTGTTTTTTTATGTAATAGGGAATTTCGATAGAATTTCCTATACATAAAAGGTGCTATGTGCCGATGATGCACACTTGCACGAAGATGTAGGTTGTCGCAAGCGACAGTGCTTAGTGTGAGAAGGTGCTTCATATATTTTATTTATATAGGAATATTTTATGCTTGACTTGAAGTTAACTCTAAATGCTATTATCAAAATGTAGAGTTAATAATCAGGTTTAATTAATAATTATATGAGGTGATTAATTATGAGAAGAAATAATATTAGAAAAACAGAGGCACTTATAATGGCATTTGCATTATCAGCAAGCCTGTTGTTAACAGGTTGTGGCAATAGTACTGGTAGTAAGAATACAGCTTCTAATAATGCAAGCATTGTAAGCAGTAGTAACAGCGTAGACAATAATAATGGCAGTAGTGGTAACCAAAATACTAATGGTGACAGTGTTAATGAAAATAATAGTACAACAGACGAAGCTGGAATTAATCACGATTATCCGGTAATGTTGTTCTCTTATGATAAGAATGATACTAATTATGAAGAACCAGAAGCGTTTAATTCAGAACATCTTGGCGGCAATTATGGTGAGATTGAGAAGATAGAATATTATTCTCCAACTACTAATGCTACAAGAAATGCCAATGTGTATCTTCCATATGGATATGATAAGAGTAAAAGCTATCCTGTAGTATATCTTCTTCACGGAATGAGTGGAACATATGAAGATTACAGGGTTCTTGGTGCAAGACCAACAGCACAGAATATTGTGTATGAATACAACCGCAACGATATGATATTAGTAAGCTTTACTGTATTTACGGATGTTGACGGAAAGCAGGAATCTGATTATGGATTTTCGGATTTAACTGCAAGATATGATGCCTGTGAAAATGATGTGATTAATGCTCTTATTCCATATATTAATTCGCATTATTCAACTAAGATAGGCAGGGAATACACAGGAATTGCGGGATATTCATTAGGTGGACGGGAAGCTCTTTATTTATGCTTTGCACACCCTGATATATTTGGGTATGTAGGTGCATTTGAGCCTGTTGGAGGAGTTGTTAATACAGGAAGCGGTGAAACATTATATGGCAACAGGGGATATCTTCTTCCTGAGCTTGTTAAGGAAAGCGGGGAAGCACCACTTCTTACACTTATAGTAACAGGTGATGAAGATCCATATTGCAGGGTATCATCAGAGAATTATTCAAGATATATGACAGAACATTCAATTGACCATATATTCTATTACAGACACGGCGGACACGAGGCAGGTGTATGGAATAATGGCTTATATAACTTTCTAAGGCGGATATTCTAATGAAGATTGTATTAAATAACTTAATTATTGTACAAATGTATAATTATACATTGACTTATTGATAAATAATCTATAAAATTAATAGTCAAACAGGTTGTATAACTACAACTATAGAAAATGGAGGTTGTAATATGTATTCATTTGATGAAGTATTGAACTATGATCCAGAATTAGCTAAAGCTATGGATGATGAGTTAGCAAGACAGAGAAGCCATATTGAATTAATAGCTTCTGAGAACCTTGTAAGTAAAGCTGTTATGGCAGCTATGGGAAGCCCTCTTACTAACAAGTATGCAGAAGGATATCCTGGAAAGAGATATTATGGTGGCTGCGAATATGTAGATGTTGTTGAAACACTTGCAATTGAGAGAGCTAAGAAGTTATTTGGTTGTGAATATGCCAATGTTCAGCCACATTCAGGTGCACAGGCTAACCTTGCAGCATTCTTTGCTATGGTAGAACCAGGTGATACTGTTATGGGTATGAGCCTTGACTGTGGTGGACACCTTTCACATGGTTCACCAGTTAATATCTCTGGTAAATATTTTAATATAGTTCCTTATGGAGTTACAGCTGAAGGCTTTATAGATTATGATGAAGTATTAAGAATTGCTAAGGAATGTAAGCCAAAGATGATCATTGCTGGTGCATCTGCATATGCAAGAGTTATTGATTTTAAGAAGTTCAGAGAGATAGCTGATGAAGTTGGTGCTTATCTTATGGTAGATATGGCTCATATTGCTGGTCTTGTAGCAGGTGGAGAGCATCCAAGCCCTATCCCTTATGCTGATGTAGTTACAACTACAACTCATAAAACATTAAGAGGACCAAGAGGTGGTATGATTCTTTCATCAGCAGAAGCTGCTGAAAAGTTTAAGTTTAACAAGGCTGTATTCCCAGGAATCCAGGGAGGTCCACTTATGCATGTTATTGCTGGTAAGGCAGTATGCTTAAAGGAAGCACTTGACCCAAGCTTTAAGACTTATGCTAAGAACATTGTTGATAATGCACAGGCTCTTTGTACAGGACTTATGAACAGAGGTTTTGATATCGTATCTGGTGGTACAGATAATCACCTTATGCTTGTTAACCTTTTAAGCAAGAATAAGACTGGTAAGGAAGTAGAAAAGCTTCTTGATGCAGCTAACATTACATGCAACAAGAACACTATCCCTAACGATCCAGCTTCACCTTTCGTAACAAGTGGTATCAGACTTGGTACAGCAGCAGTTACAACAAGAGGCTTCAACACAGCAGATATGGATGTAGTAGCAGAAGCTATTGCTTTACTTGTAGATGACGTTGATGCTAATCAGGCTAAGGCTATGGCTATGGTTAAGGAACTTACAGACAAGTATCCTCTTTATGAATAATGCTGGAATATATAAGAAATGAACTTCTGGGGATGACTGATAAAGGAGAATATGCAGCATTTACATCCTCACTTATTCCTGGCTGCGATAATATAATAGGAATAAGACAACCGGTATTAAAGCAATATGCAAAACAGCTGATAAAGGAGAATAAGGATTTCCGGCAGCTGCTTAGTGAACCGGATATTTATCAGGAAGAAACACTGCTTAGAAGCTACATAATAGGAATGGGAACAGCGAAGGAGAAAGACTTTAAGAAGGCTTTAAAAGACTTCAACACATTCGTTCCTCTTGTGAACAACTGGGCTGTAAACGACAGCTTCTGTGTAGAATTCAGGGTTATGGATATGTTTCGGGACGAGTTTCTGCCATACATAAAGGAATGTATAGAATCGTTTGATGAATACAGGGCAAGAGTAGGGATTATAATGCTGTTAGACCACTATTTAAAGGTTGATATGCATGGCATGAAAAGACCGAGAATGAAAAAGGTTACTATTAAAGATATAGAAAGCACAGATGAAATAAATTGTGCTAATGGTTTATATCTTGATGATATATTTTCACTTGTAAACAGGGATTTTTCGGCCTATGGATATTATACACAGATGGCAGCAGGCTGGCTTCTTGCGGAATGTTTTGTTACATTTCCAAAAAGAACGTGGGAATATCTTACAGATACCGACTGCTTAAAGTTAGATAAGTTGTCATATCAGAAGGCGGTACGAAAGATATGTGAATCGCTCACGCCGGATAAAGAAGTTAAACTAAAAGTTAAAAAGGATCTGAAGCAGATGTAATAA
>ERZ1035001.203-NODE-203-length-36829-cov-8.456165_pt1 | contig 36829 bp, 35 predicted proteins | sample MGYA00520685_ERZ1035001 | MGnify/ENA primary metagenome ERZ1035001 (study PRJEB33766, sample SAMN09781749) | gut metagenome | biome: gut microbiome | host: Homo sapiens | place: Madagascar | study: EMG produced TPA metagenomics assembly of the PRJNA485056 data set... | reverse complement strand
AGCGTGAATATCACACCAACTACATTTACACCCATAGAGATATACATTGGAATTTTTGAGTTGTACTTGCTTTCTAAATTGATTGCCAATGCTGTTATTCCAGCAAGAACACCTAACTTCCAAACAATACTCCAAATAAATCGAAGAATATTACGCCTGCGATTCTTTTTTCTCAATGCTTCTGCTTCTTTCAGATGGTACTTATTGAGTTCATCACGGAGCAGAGCATTCTCTTCAGAAGAATCTTTAATTTTATTTGCTTGTGCTGCAATTGTTTCATCTTTTTCAGATAGTTTTCGCTCCGAGTCGGCTTTTAGGTTTTCAATAACTTCTTCTTTTTCATTGAGCTCTTTTTGGTTTTTTTTGACATGTTCTTCATACCTACTCAAATATTCAGGAGTGAAGTTCATTACTTCGTCAATATCATCTCCTGGCAAATCTTCCGGGAGAATGGGTTTGTTTCTAAGTGTAATAATGCGAGCGGTAGCCTGATCATCGTCGATAAGACCATCTGCATATTCCTTTTTGATTTTTGCAAACTCCCTTTCTGCATTTTTTGCTATGCTGGCGGACAAAATAATTCGTGCTTTCAATGCCACATTTACACTTGATGGAAAGCCATTTTGAGAAAAACCATTACCAAGTTTATACCAAATCAAACTGGTTATTCGATCAAGAGGGATTGCAAAATTACAGATTTTATCTAAGCCTTCGGTTGTTTTAATCTCTTCTGACAGTTCTTGAGAAATAAGAAGGGTTGCCTTGGTATTTGTTACAATGATATGTTCGGAGTCAAGATCGCTATGAAAGCGAGCCCCATTACGAAGTTTGTTGATATGGCTGATTAACTTAACAGCCGTTTCTTTTTTCTTTCTCTTGTCATCATCATCATAATAATCAAAGCTTTCCAAATTGCTGGTGAAATTTTCTTCACCGTAGTAATTATCTTGCGGATCTTCCGTAATACCAAAAGCATATTGCAATTTGTGGTAAAAATCGGATTTCTTTACATCAACATCAGCAGCGGTGTGGCACCCGTCTGTTATCGCTTTCATAGCGGGTTTGTCGAGCAGACGATGTCGTTTACCTTCCACTATTTCACTTGCTGTCCCAAAAAATTCATCGATTTCTTTCTTGATTTCTGAAAAATAATGAAGAGTTATCTTTTTTGATTTCCCAGAATTTGCTGTGCGAATTTGAGTGAAAAAATCGTCAGCAAATTGTTTGAATATCTCTCCGTTATACCCAACAAGACTAAATAAAATTTCTGTTCCTAAGTAAAGTGTTAGTGGTTTTGCAATACTTCCGGTTTCTCCGATGTTATGACTTAATCCAATATAGAGAATACTCCCTTGACGAATTTTGTTCAGGCATTCTTGAATCTCCTTGTCCTTCTCATTTTTTAGGACAAACTCACCAATGAATTCTGCATATTTTGTTGAATGTGAAGATACATCTCCCACTAAAAAATAGGTAAGTTCCTGCGAAAGAATTTCGTCACTAATCGTATTATTGCCAGTTCTAACAGATATGTATTCAGACAACTGCTGAATTATGCGTGTTTCGTATTCACCGGATTCTCTTTTCATTTTTTCAAATAACTCATCCGAACGCAAATCAGCTTTTGAGATAGTGTATATGCCGCCCGTCAGGTTTGCACCAGGCATATTTTTAAGCGCGGTCTTAACAACTGCCTCCGGAATCGAAAAAGAGAAATGACTGTTCAAGCAGTTCTTCATTTCAACAGCAGAAAATGAATACAACGAATCAGAAACAATGATATAGTTGATAAACTCCCTAAGTATCTGATAAGGGCTTTGATATTTCTTCACATCCGACAGGCTTTTCAGTGTAGCAAAAGATGCCATAATCGATATTCTGTTTGTTTTTTGCAACATCATATTTTTTGACCTCATTTCAGCCGTTTACACAACGGCAGATTTTATCTTTTTAGTATATCATGGATTTTTCTTCATCATACGAACACGCTTCTTCAATAGGTGTACCAGTCTCCCGTGATCAATACACTTGGGCATCTTTTGATAAATCTCTCTATAATCCGCTTTCCCCGGAATCCAACGTCCGTTTTGAGTAAACCAATGCAGGTATATTGCCTATGATTTATCCCTATTTACCAAAAACGAAAAGAATTTATTTTTGGAAATCGAGCAGCCAATCTGCAATATCAACGATTCGAATACCTTCATATTGATATTCGTCGTGTCGAGTACGGGCAATTACCATTTTGGGATAAGCATCCTTGACCTGTAACAGAGGGGATACCTCTCGTTCAAAAGTCTTTCCATCGCTGATATTATCGGAAACTTGGATATAAATCTTCTCATTGCGCTTGATGGCAACAAAATCAATTTCCTTTTTGTAAAGGACTCCAACATAGACCTCGTAACCTTGCCGCAGCAGTTCAATGGCAACAATATTCTCCAAAATTCTGCCATAGTCCATATTTTTTGTGCCGAGTTTCGCATAGCGGAAAGTATGATCGCTCAAATAATACTTATCGTTGCTGGACAGGTATTTCTTTCCTTTAATGTCATATCTGCGAATTTTATAGAACGCAAAGGCATTGCACAGGTACTGCATATAAGAACTGATGGTCACATGGTTGACCTTTTCCTGTACGCCACTAAATGCATTCTTAATGCTTCTTGCAGATGTCAGATTGGAGATATTATCCATCAGAAAATCAACCAATCTGTCCATCAGCTGCATATTGCGAATTTTGTATTTCTGGCGAATGTCTCTAACAATTAAAGTATCGAAAACATCGGCAATATAGTCGTACTTGGCTTCCTGGTCTTTGTACAGGTAGGAACCCGCCATACCGCCCTCGATCATATATTTATCCATGGCAGCATATTTGTCGCTATATTCAAAATACTGCATATATTCGCTGAAAGAGAACGGAAACACTTTAATTTCAAATGTTCTTCCTGTAAACAGCGTGGCAAGGTCTGAGCTCAACAGGAACGCATTGGAGCCGGTGATGTAAATATCAAACTTCTCCATGGCGTGCAGACCGTTAATGGCTTTCTCAAAATCGGTACACATCTGCACCTCGTCAATAAGGACGAAATTCTGTTTACCCTTGATATATTGCGCTTTTACATAATCGTACAAAGGTCTGTATTCAAGCAAATGGTCATATTCCGGCAGATTGAAATTTATATGGATAATGTTATGGTCTGGAATTTCTTCCTCTACATAATCCTTAAATGCTTCAAGCAGCTTCGATTTGCCGCTGCGACGCACACCGGTGATGACTTTAATATCCGGTGTCCCCATCACATTGATCAATTTATCTAAATACTGGTTACGGTCAATCAGTTTCATCTCATTTCACCTCAATTATATTGTACTCATTCAGTTTACCAAAATCAATATATTTTCAAAAATGGTAAATAGATCTCGCCATTCAAAATGTTCCGTAAAAAATCATACGGCAAAGTGAAAAACGGACCACCGATCATGGATCAGGGGGCTGTGATTTTTGTATTATAAAAAAGAAGGACTCCAAACACGGAAAACTTAGCGTCCTTTTTTCTGGGATCACACCCAAATATTATCTTTAATAAGTCGGATTAATTGCTCCGGCATGGTATCCAAGTCAGAAATATTGATGAGGTTTACACTACCTGCAGCGGCACATCGTCCACTACATTCTTGAACTGCTCTACGCTCATGTTGGAGTCCTCCGCAGCCTGTTCGATGGTGATGCGGCCTTTCCTCACTCGCTTCACAAGCATTCTGCGTTCGCCTCTTTCTTTGCTTTCGTTCATCATTTCTTCAATGGCTTTGCGCACATCAATTACCTCCACGCCCTCTGGAATATCCAATGGGGTATTTGTCACTGCTTTGATCGCTCTTACTGCGTTTGCTTCTGTCAGCATACGCCGATTATCAATCAATAATTCAATTATGTTGGAATTTCGGAGAAAGACAATCAAAAACGACCAAGCATAAATCATTCTGCAAAATTCTTATTGACAACAGTACGCAGATTGCGTATACTATTGTCATAAGGTACGCAGTCTGCGTATTTCGGAGGTGCTTATGGATATCAAAACTCTGCGAATTGCCCTTGGATACTCTCAGCGACACTTCTCTGAAACATTCGGAATCCCTATCGGAACGATCCGAAACTGGGAGCAGGGTGTTTCTAATCCGCCGTCGTATGTATTTTCGATGATTGCTAAACAAGCAAAAGGGAGTTATATGGTTAATGTAGATACGCTGATCTTCTACAAGCTTATGGAAGAATTGGCCAAGAAAAGCAAAAATGGCATTGAGCCGTTCGTCAATGCCACTGCTGAAAATATTGAGGATAAGATTTTTTTCGATGAAAATACCAAGGATCTCTACGGGCAAGGATATCAGATCGTCTGTGATTCCTGTGTCAATGACGACCATCACGATATCATCACCAACCAAGATACTAAGGAATACATCATCCGAGCAAACCAAGACGAAGAAGGAAACTGGTATCTTGTCGTCAAGTTTTTTGATCTGATGAAAGATGGCCCGGATATCATTATTCAAGACGGAGAATGGAATTTCGCCTAACCCCTATTCAAAACCAAGTACGAGTTTTTATTCACCACAGAATGAAGGAAAACAAGTTTATTCGACAGAACTGGACCGGGAGTTTATGACCCGGAAACCGGGGATAACGACTGCAAAAACAACTTAAAAAGCCCTGTTCTCTACTTTTTTAGTAGTGGACAGGGCTTTTCGTATATAAGGGGAATCATTCGGGACGATTGCTGGTGCGGATGCGGTAGATACCCTTGGGCATATCCGACATATCTTCTTCGTTGGAGCGATCAACGATAATAACATTGTTCTTTACCACGAAATCGCGATTGCAAATGATCTCGCCTACTTCTGCATTGTTCATATACTTCATATCATTCGGTCTCCTTTTCCGTATTGCTGCCATCCATTTAGCGGCGTCTTTTCACTTTCCGAAACAGCGATGAACAGCGGATTTCTTGATTGGATTTTATTATATCACGGTATCTCCGAAAGTCAAACGAATACGACCCTGTTTTGATGGAGCCGTAAAGTACGGGGTAAAAATCACGACCGATGGGAACGCCGGATGCCAGGTTCGGTTATCACGGACGGAAAATGATATTGTTGGGCGAATCCCAAAAAATCTATCGTAGCTTTGTCAATGCACTTCGGAAAATGATAAGTCCGTTCATTCTTTTCAGCGTTTTCTTATCCTGCGTCTGCCCGTACAGATAATCCCCTCCACGCCCTATCTTCCCATAGCAGCCTCATTAGTCCACATCTGCCAAGTCATGCTCTGCGAAATGGGCTTTACCTTCCTTAATATCACGCACGATATTTTCCCAATAACGGATATTGCTATCAGTATGAAAATTCTTTAAAGATAGAAAAAGGCGGTATCTGGTTTTTGCAACCAGATACCGCCTTTTTCTTATCACCCCCTGTACGGCAGCCACCCTATGTCAGCAATGTTCTCATACTGCCTTATTGCAAGCTGCCCGAACGGGCTTTTTTACTGTTGATTGAATTTTACGCGGGACGATTGTTGCTGCGTTCGCTGCGCTTGATCCCCATAAACGGCGGCACGGTCTCGCGGGTCAGTCCCTGTTTATGGGCTTTTTGCAGTTGATATTCATGCATCGCAATCGCATCCAGAAGATCTCTGGTTTCCTGCGTGGCCGAATAATAATTGACACCGTATCGTTTGCACACGATGCTCAGTTGGTCCAGCATCTCAATGCTTTCCGGGAATATGCGCTTTACTTCAATGTCGGTGTATTCACTCATGGGTGTGAGCTCCTTTTTCCTCATTCTTTTAACGCCCTTAATGCTTCTTCTGCATCCGAACAGCGTTTTACAGACGGATCACGGGAAATGCGTTCTGCTTCCAGCATTGCGGCTATCGTTTCCTTGTTGGGCTGCTCTATACGAACATCAAAAGGAAAACCGCCAGCACGGAGCGATTGCCGAAGAAACACATTGATCGCCGTGGTAAGATCGATACCCAATTCACCATACAGTGCTTCGCACTGTTTCTTAATGTCGCTGTCTATTCGGGCACTGAAATTCGTTGCATCAGCCATGAATGTTCATTCCTTTCCTTGCGCCTATTGCCCTTATATTATAGGTTGTTTGAAAAGCCCACAAGGCTTTTCATCGGTTTTATGAACCGATATGAGCCTGGTGAGGCTTATTCCATAAGCTCACACTTTCTGCAATGGAATTATATTTTCCTCTATGTGTTTCAATCTTCTTAGAGTAGGCATTTTAATTTTAACATGAAAGGCTTTCTATTTCTATAAGCGAAGCAAATTTCGCCGCAGTAGGTGTTGTTGGAATGTTCATGTGTTTTATCACCACACTAAAACCCAATTCAAACACTTTATATTATGTAAAAGGAGAGTATAGCTTCTCCGTTTCTCTGGCTATCGGTACTCCCATCTTCTTGCTTATTTTCAGAATCGAATTCCTAATAAAGCGCCAGCCTCTTGTTCATATAAAATTCGAAGGACAATACTGTTGTTGAATTGATTCGTGAACTCATCATCAAACTCTTGATAAATGTTCCTATCATACTAGCATCTGCAGCTTGTTTGTAGTCATCAAAGCCTTTCCCCTTTTCTTTTAGACTCAGAAATGGAGAAGCGTATTCCATTTTTAGATTTAGAAAATATGCATGGAATACTTGTACTCTAAAAGCTTTTTGATGTGAGAAAAACTCAAATGTACTTTTATATCCTTCAACATTTTGTGGATAACATAGGAAATCAATTCTCAAAAGGATGAAATATGTTGCTGATTATTAGCAACTGTTTCAATGTCATAGAAATTAGATAGCTTTGTTCTATTAAAAGTGTTTGGGGAAACGTGGTAACAGCGTTGAGATTTATCTTACTTGCAGTCAAAAAGGAGGCGCAAATACATTAAGAACATCTATTTTGCGTATAAAGGTAGTAATTAAGTAAATTACTCTGCCACCGGCTAATTTAATATATTATTTTCTTTATTATGTTGTCACACTAAAACTGGGCGCCTGCGGCAGTATCGATATACGAACATTATACCCAAACTACGAGGTATATATTGACAATGCGCGACGGACATCGTATAATATAAATATACGCAGCACTGCACAATCAGAGCGCACAGAACGGAGCCAACCATGAACAAAAATCATATAATTACGACAACCTCAACCCTGCCAAAACCAATACGGATGAGCAATGCTCTGATCCAGTCTGCACGATATGCATTAAGCGTGCTCGAGGAAAAAATCCTGCTTGCTGCGATATCACGGATTGATCCGACCCTGCCGGCAGATCCGCGGATAGTCTACACCATACCATTTGCGCATTTTGGGCGTTTGGCCCAGGTAGATATGACGGATGCCACCTACCTCAGACATCTGGATGACCGGATCAATACCCTAATGCATCGGTCCCTGTTGGTAAGCAATAGCAATTACCCCATACAATGGATCACTGGTGGATGTGTGGATAGGGTTAATCATCAGATCAGGATCCAATTATCGGCCGATATACTACCTTATCTGACACAGCTCAAGAGCAACTATACCACATATAATGATGCGGCAATCTTTACGTTGCAATCTATCTACTCCATGCGCCTATACATGATTCTGATGTCTTATGACCAGGGATTGACTGGCAATGGATGTGCCAACGGAGCAAGCTTTGCAGCTGTTACGCCTCAAATACTAAAAAAATACCCTTGCTATGCAAATTACAACTACAAAATTATTAATATAATGGGGCTGCAAGAGATGCTATCATCGGCTGATAACAACACAACGCCGCTCACAACAAAATATGCTAATTATAGTGATTTTGATCGGTTTGTTTTGCGCCGAGCCGCCGAAGAAATCAACGATAAGATGGACATAGTGGTAGATTACTTGCCGTACAAATCCAGAGGCAGTCGAAAATACACGCATCTATGTATTTTCTTAAAATCGGCAAACGATAAATCTAAAGGCCAGCAGCCAATACCTAAAAAGAATACAACTCGCAATACAGGGCCGCAGCAAGTATGCATAGAGGATCTACTCGGAGTCAAGGCAACCACCGCGACTATGCCAGATGCTGCTGGTTCCATCAGATCTAACCCAGCCAGCCTTACGCATCAAACAGATGCAATCGATCGCAGTGGCTATCCAAGAACAATCACAGATCTACTCCAAGCAGCCGCGATCACCAAGTCGACAGATCCAGACGCATCACTATGCCTTTGGCAGCGTGCACTTAAGCGTGCGAGCAATGATTGCAGAGTGGTAAACAAAAATCTCGCTGATGCAATCAATAATATTATTGATGTACTTGATCAACATAAGGATAATGCGGTCGGAATGCATAATATCGCAACGGTAGAGACTGTTGTGCATGGCATGATAGCGGCTGTCTATGTGCTCCGCAGCTAATGCCAGATTTTTAAAGGGCGTGATCCGTTTGAAAATATACACCATGATCGGCGGTGTGAACGGCACCGGAAAAACCAGCTTGCTGGGGGTGCTGCGCGCTGAGCGCACAGATTTGGGCCTCGTGGCCGATGCCGGCGAGCTGCCGCCCTCGTGCGATCTCTGCAACCTCGAGCCTCTGGCCGCCCCGCAAATAGCCTCTGCGCTGGCAAGCGGTATTTCTTTTACATTAGAAACCACATTGTCTGGGGAGTATCCCAAGAGCCTGTGCCGGAAAGCAAAGGCTGCCGGATATCTCATTTGCTTGTACTATGTTGGGCTGAATACACCGGGGGAAAGCATCCAGCGCATTCAAAACCGCGCCGCACGAGGAGGCCGAAGCACGCCGGAAAAAGTGGTGGAGGCCGATTTTTCTCATCGATTTGAGGATATTTTGAAGGTGCTTCCCTATTGTGACGAAGCAAAATTTTTTGATAACAATAACGGCTTTGTTCTTGTGGCCGTATACCGTAACGGCCAGATCCTCCCCGTTGGGGAAGCCCGGCCTGTATGGCTTACGCAACTTCTTCAAGCGGCCCGCCTATAGAGCCTGCCGTTCTATCCCCCACTGTAAGGAGGTGTCCGCAAATGTGCTATCTGGTTGCCAAGGATCGGTTTGCGCATGGCTGTGTTGCGTTAAAAACAACACATGGAGAGCATTTAGTAAAATTAAAGCATTTGCTAAACGATATGGTCGGTGATGCCGGTGTAGAGATCATGACCATCAGCCGCCCAGCTGCCTACGGGGAATATGCGCCCTATCGTTTTGTGCATAGCGAAGAAGAGTTGATCGCGCTGGTAAAAGCCATGCGTGACTAAGGCATTAAAACCAGCGCCGGAAAGAAGAACACTTTCCCTTCCGGCGCTGGTTTTGCTCAGGTGCCCTTTGCTTATGTATTAAACGCTTTTTGCAGCCCGCAGTGCTTTTCAAGGCACCAGCTCCTGATAGCAGCGGGCAAAGGCCCGCAGAAATTCCGTAAGCTCCTCATGGGTGGTCAAATGGCTCAGGCTGATGCGCCATGAGGACAGCGCGTTTCTGCGGTCATGGCTCACCGCATACACCGCCGCCGAGGGCATACCCTCGGCAGCGCAGGCAGACCGAACGGACACACATACCCCCTGTTCGCTGAGGGCGCGCTGAAACGCCGTGCCCTTTACGCCCTGTACGCTGAGGTTCAGAATATGGGGCACCGCGTTGGGCGGGCTGTTGAAGTGAACGGCGGCGTATTGGCCCAGCTGGGTGCGCAGGCGCTGGTTCAGCTCGCTTACATGGGCAATGCGCTGGGTTTGCTGCCCCAGCGCCAGCCGAAGCGCCGTTTCGGCTGATACCGCCATGCCCAACGCCGGTGTGCCGCTGCGGTAGGGCGTGGTGCTGCCGCCGCCGTGAATTTGCGCCTCAAGGGCCACCCCGCTTTTTTTCAGCAGCAGGCCGCTGCCGTTGAGGCCGTAAAACTTGTGGGGTGCAAGGCTCATGGTGTCCACCCCGTTTAAGATCAGCTCGGTCTTGCCCACCGCCTGGGTGGCATCCACATGAAGGCGGCAGTGGGGATAGCCCTGCAAAATGGCTGCAATCTCGCGGATCGGCTGCACGGTGCCCAGCTCGCTGTCCACAGCGCACACCGCCAGCAGCACAGTGTCCTGCCGCAAAAGCCTTTGCAGATGCACAAGATCGATGGTTCCGTCCGGCCTGATATCCACCAGCTCCACCTCACAGCCATGCTTTTGCAAGGCGGCCAGAGCGCCGCTCACCGAGGAATGCTCCAGCGGCGTGGAAATAATATGCCCGCCCATGGGCCGGGCCGCCTGCACAAGGCCCTTGACGGCCAGATTGTTGGCTTCACTGGCGCCGGAGGTGTAAATGATCTCCTCACCCCTCACGCCCAGCAGGGCTGCAATGCTGTCGGTCACTCGTTCCATTTCCGCCCGGGCAGCCAGCCCTGCGGGATGGGCGGAATTGGGGTTGCCGATATAGCGCCGCTCGGTTTGGCAAAAGGCCTCCAGCACGGCGGCATCGGCCGGGGTGTTGGCGGAATAATCCAGATAGATCATTGTGCGCGCTCCCGTGCGGACAGATCTTTTACCACCTCGCCCGCCACGATCAAACCCGCCGCCGCAGGCACAAAGGCATTGCTGCCCGGAACCTGCCGCCGGAATGTACACTTTCGTGCCGTGCCCTTCGGGCAGATGCAGTGGGCGCGGTGCAGCCGATGGATGCCGTCCTGCTTTAAAAGAAGCTGCGTTCTGGAAAACTGATCAAGCATAGTTTCTTTCCTGTTCTATAAATTTAAAAATAATTCAAATGATATTTCGAGTGTTTGAATTGCTTATTTCCCGCTTGGTATCTGCGTGATGGTGCCGCCGCCCACCACAGTATCCCCATCGTACAGCACCACGGCCTGCCCCACGGCCATGGCGCGCTGGGGCTCATCAAACACCAGCCGCATGGCCTGCCCGCCCTCGGGATAGGCGGTGGCCCACTGCTCGGCCTGACGGTAGCGGGTTTTGGCCTGAACGCGCATGGGCCCGGTCAGGGCGGGAATGGAGATCCAGTTCATCTCCTGCGCCATCAGCGTATTTGCATACAGCGCGCTTTCCGGCCCAACGGTGACGGTGTTGGCCGCCATATCCTTGCCGCAAACATAAACCGGCGCCCCCATGCTGAGGTGCAGCCCCTTTCGCTGGCCGATGGTGTAGCGGATCGCCCCGTTGTGCTGCCCCACGGCCTTGCCGCTTTCGTTTAAAAAATCTCCTGTCGGATAGTGCTTTCCGGTGTACCGCTCCATAAAAGCGGCGTAGTCCCCGCCCGGCACAAAGCAGATATCCTGACTGTCGTGCTTGCGGGCATTGCCAAAATGCAATCGCTCGGCCAGTGCCCGCACCTCGGCCTTGGTTTTGCCGCCCAGCGGAAACCGGATGTGGGCCAGCTGCTCCTGTGTGAGCATATACAGCACATAGCTTTGGTCTTTGCCGGCATCCACCGCCTTTTTCAGCAGCCAGCGCCCGGAAACACTGTCCTGCTGGATGCGGGCATAGTGCCCCGTAGCCACACAGCGCAGCCCGGCCTCGCGCGCCGCCTGCAAAAGCTTATCAAACTTCATATAGCGGTTGCAGTCAATGCACGGGTTGGGCGTTCCGCCAGCCTCATACACGAGAATGAATTTTTCGATGATATGCTCTTTAAAATCCAGTGTAAAGTCCAGCACCTTGTAGGGGATATCCAGCTGAAAGGCCACTTCGGCGGCATCGTCGATATCCCGCTGCGAGCAGCAGGTGTGAAACGGATTCAGGCCGATATCCGCATTCCGGTACAGCCGCATGGTCGTGCCCCGGCACTCATAGCCCTGCTGCAGCATCAGATACGCCGCCACCGAGCTGTCCACGCCGCCGCTCATGGCGATCAGCGCACTTTTTTCTTTTACAATTTGCATCGTTCCCTAAGCACCCTCATTTTTTCCGCAGGCGGCCCATAAGCCTATGGCTGCTCCCCTGCGCCTATATTCTGCCACGCCCTTGGCGTAATTGCACTAACACACTATGTTTGTTGGTATATATAGTAGCACGCACCGCCCCCGCTGTCAACCGCAGGGGCTTGCAGCACGGCAGAGCGCAAAAGCCCGGGGGCTTTTCCGGTTACGAAGCAAGCATATTGGGAAGCTCCGCCGCAAAAGAAAAATATCCGTTTTCATACCGCATGGTAAAAAAGGCTTGGTATTTTTCCAGAACCGTTTTCACATTTTGCAGCCCAAACCCGTGCAGCTCGGCCGGACTTTTGGTGGTGGCAATGGTATTCTCCACGATGGTCACGGGCAGCGAAGTGTTTCTGACCGATAGGAACAGCACATCCTTTAAAATCAGCTGCACATAAATGCTTCGCCCTTCCGGCGGCACTTTTTGGCAGGCTTCGATCGCATTATCCAAAAGATTATTCATCACTACCGTCATATCCATGGGGGCGATCAGAAGCCCGGACAGATCGTTCACCGAAAACCGGATGTCTATCTGATATTTTTGGGCAGCATATCCCTTTTGATTCAACAGCGCATCCATGGTGTGGTTATGAGTTCTCACCAAAAGGACCCGCTCGGTCTGCCGGGCTTTCAGGTGCGCGGCATAGCTTTTTGCATCGTCGATCTCACCGGCTGCCAAATAATTGTGCAGCATATCGATATGCGCGTTAAAATCATGGGTCAGCTTTCGCTGCTCTGCATACGAATTGCCCAGCGCCTCCACGCTGTCTTTCTGTGCTTTCATCTGAACCTGCAGCATCAGGTTTTCCTGCTTTAATTGTGCCGCCTGCTCCAGCCAGCTGATCAGGCAAAAGGTGCTGATATTTACGCAGCTGGAAAAAACCGCACAGAAAAGCAATAATGCGGGGCTGATCTGCTGATTTTGAAACCCATCCCCCAAAACGGCCGTCATGGCGATCGATAGCAGGGATATGCCCATCGACACGGCGGCCCCCACTGTGCTCACGGAATTTCCCGGCCGGTAGGGATGGAGCTTTTTCACAAAGATGCAAAGCAGCAGGATCAGAATGTGAACCAAAATTGCCGGGACAAAATGAAGGCTACTGCCGGGAAAAAGCAAGGTCTTTTCCGGAATCAGCGTGAAAGCGGCGGTAAAAACAAGATTGTCCATGCAAATGGACCAGGAATAAAAAGAAACCGTAACAAACAGCCTTAAAACCGGCGTTCCTGTGTATAAAAGGAAGTGCATCAGCAGCAGCGGAGCAAAGCCTATCGCCAAGCGGAAAATTCCGCTGATCCCCGTTACGGCATAGGCAATGGGCAATCTTGCCGCTGTGCAAACCGCAAAGGCAAGCCAAAACCGTTTTACGCTGATCCTTTGCGGGGAAAAAGCACTGTACATCAGAATTGCGGAAACAGACGAGATCCACACGCCTGTCAGCGATAAAACCAAGGCACTCATTGTCTGCTCCTCCACTGTAAATGCAGCGCTTTTATTTCGCTGTATCGCTTTTGGCTTATGGGCAGCTCCTCTTTGTTTACAAGCAGCACCCCATTGTAATTCAGCTTTTCAATATACCGCATATTCACAAGATAACTTTTATGCACCCGCAGAAAGCCCGCCAAAGCAAGCTGCTCCTCCAATTCTGCCATAACGGCATAGAAGCACTTGTTTTCCTTTTGCTCGTCTGTAAGGTGCAGATAGATCAGGCGTTTGCTGCTTTCAAGATACAAAATATCATCATATTTAATAGCACACGGCTGCCCATTGACGGCAAACAGCAAACGGTCGGCATGGCTCTGCGCTTCGCGGATGGCCTCGTTTAAATAGCGGGGCAGCTTTTCCTCGATATTGGCTTTCAGCAGATATCGAAAGGCCTTCACCTCATACCCTTCCGGGGAATATTCCATGTAATGCGTTACAAAGATCAGCACGGTATCCAGACGGAGCTTCCGCACCCTGCGCGCGATTTCCAGCCCATTGTAGTTTCCCATATCAATATCCAGAAACATGATTTGAAAATCGCTCAGAAACTGATCCGTCAGTTTTTCCGGCGCTGAGCAGCCCGTTATGCAGATCGGGCGGTCGGCCGTTAATTCTTTCAAACGCTCCACCATATCCTGCACAAACTTTTTGTCGTCATCACAGACCAGTACACGGATTTGCATTTACAGTTTCTCCTTCATGGCGCAAGAGTACATTCCGGTTAGAATTAAATTTAAAATAAGTCGTTTTTAAAAAAATGTCAAGATTCTTTGTTCGATCCAGAAAATCCCATCATTTTCACATGGGAAATTTTACCATCGGCACGATAAACCTGCCTGCCGCAGAATTTTTCCGGCAGGCGGCCCAGCCGGTGCAGGCTGAAACGCGAGCTTTTATAAGCCTATTTCTGCTTTTGTTACAAATTTTCCGGCTTATATTACAATTTTGTTGATTTTTAAGCGATATTATGCTATATTGAATGTAAAACAATTGCTTTCGTTCAACTTGTCCATATCCGGCAGCACACGGGCTGAACACCGGCGTGTGAAAGAAAAGGAGCAGCATTATGCACAATGAAAATCAAAAATTCTGGCCTATATGCGGCTGGGCAACCTCTGTACTTTCACAACTAATTTATTGGTGTGCTTTTATTTTTCGGCACAATACGATCATTTTATCCCCCGGTGGCCGATTGCATCCGGCTTATACCTATGCACAGGTCGATGCTATGATGGCGCAAAAACTTGCTCCTTTTGATAATCTGTTTGCATTTTGTATCGATTTAATGGTTCCCTTTCTTTCTCTTGTGCTGCTATTTGTAATCTATGAAATTCATCTTTCTCCTAAAAAACCGCACCATGCACCTCTTTTCTTGCGGCTCGGCATTGTTGCTGCCGGGCTGGCATTCATGCAGCTTCTGATTTATTTTAATTACCACGCAGAGTATTATCTTCTTTATATGCCTGCGGGTAAAATTTTAGTTGCTTCCCTTGTGTGGTTTGCCATGTGCATCTGCGAAAAAATATTCAAAGTAAAAGCGAATAAATCTTAAAGATATTCTTTCCGCATGCTCTTTGAATCAAAAGCTGCGCCGCTGCGTGTCACAGGATCGGTTTTCTTTCCGGCGCAGGAAACTCGATTTTTCCTGATCAAGTTGGCTTTTATAAAGAAATGGAGGCTTTATATGTTTTGGAATGTTTCCGGCATCATTTTAGGCATTGCCTTAGTGACAACCTTTGCGGTTCAGATCGTATGCAATATCCTTGCGATCCCTATTTCCATCCCGGTGTCCTTAATAAATGCACTGATCGGATGCTATCTGATCGCAACGATTAAAAAATATACCAAGCGGGTTCGGCGTTTTACGATACTCTGTATGATGCTGGCCGCAATTCTCGGCCTTATTCAGGTCACATTTTTTTAAGAGCCCGTACTCTGTTCTCTGACAAGCTGTAAATCATAGCGTGTTTTGCAGATTTTAAAAAATAGTATGTTATGTTGAAAGCAAAGAAATTCACTCTATTTTTGCTTTGCCCGTGCAGCAAAAGCCGACACACGGCTGCCGAAAATGCTGATTGGCATACAAGCTAAGAGGATTTGTAACCATGAAAAAACTATTTGCTTTACTATTTCTTTTTTCTGCTTGTGCAATAGCTGCCGCCTGCGGCCCGGCCGGGGAGCCTTCGCAAACAAATTCTGCCGCCGCTTCGCAGCCGTGGGAACAGCCCAGCAGCGAAAGCGTGAGCAGCGCCGATCCTTTAAATAGGGAGCAATTCAACCAGCTTCTCGGCTGCCATATTACCCGCTTTGAATCTGCTGATATCACGGACGAAGCCTACTATGTCAATGCAGCGCAAACACAGGGCGTGTATTCCTTTACCGCCATCGACGGCTTAGAGGCCGTGCAAGCCGTTGTTACCCTGACGGTTTTAAAAGAAGCGCCCCCTGCCGAAGGCTCGCCCCTATTTGAACCGCAGCAAAAATCCGGCCTTGCCGGTTGGCAGCAGGACGGGCTGTATTACCAGCTTCGCGTAGATTGCGAGGAGAAAGACACTTTTCTGAAATGGCTTTCCTATATGCAGCAAGCCACAAGCTGCAGCGAAACATAAGGTGCTTGTTTTTGCCCGCCGCACTTGCCGAAAAAACCGACTCCCATACAGAACGTATGAGAGCCGGTTTTTTATGTTGTTATAAGAGAAAATCGTTTTTGCTCCTGTGCTTTTGCTGCATAGGGCAAAAGGGTTCTATCAGAAGGTGGCAGGCTTCAGGGTCCATGTCTGAAGGATGGTCTGCTCAATAATATTGGCAGCCTTAAAGTCTTCTTTATAAACATCCCAGGAACCGCCAAAGGGAACCGTGGGATCTACGCGGTCGGCAGCAGCCAAGCGGCCTTCCACAAACTCTACGGTTTCAAGATCCTCTGTGATCGCCTTCGCCAGCATGGCAAAAGCGTCCACAGGATTGATAAAGTTATCACCGATCCGGTAAAGATTCGGCAGCTGCTTGTAGCCAAAGATCCTTTCGGTTTCGTTGAACACCTTTTCGGCAAGCTCCTTAACGCAAACGGGAGAGCTTACCACCGATTTTTCTGCCTTTTCAGGGCCGTAGATCATTTCGGGCTGCAGGGCTCGGCCGGTGATATGGCGTGCCATCAGATTCAGCACCTCAGAGGCCGTACACCAGCCGCCGTTCAGCTGGGCGTAGTTTGCCTCACCGCTTAGCTGGGCAGCTGCCTTTTTCACGCTCTCTGCGCTGATCGGCTCCATTCTCTGATGCTCAAAACGCAGCGTTTCCATGGCAGTTACAAACTCCACCTTGCGGTGCTGATTCATGTAATCAAAGAACTTTGCATACTGATCGAGCAGGCGCTCAAACTCGCCTTCCCTGCGCAGCGGTGCAGACACCAGATACGAGGGGTTCTTTCCGTATCGGAAGTTCGTGGAATCCCAGAATTCGGTGCAAACCAGCTCATGGGGATGATCGTACATGCTGAGGAAAACCACATCGGTGCAATGATCCTCGTTCATATTTTTGACGGATTCAATGATCGAGCAGGCGGCAGCCTCTTTATCAAGGTGTGCCAGGTTGTTCAGCTTGGTCAGGCACAGCACGCCGCCATACCAGAAGGGCTGGCCATCGATCCGCAGAATATCATGCACATCCAGATAGGTGGGAATGCCCCATTTGCGAAGCGCCGGGAACACCTGGGGCGCCCATGCAACACCGGGATGCCCGTAAGAGCTGAGCGGCTGGCCCGACTTCTCTCTCAGTGCCAGATAGCCCGGGCCCTCTCTGCGGTCAAAGTCCAAAGCGCCCTCTTTAAAGCCCATACGATCCAGATATTCCGAGGGAATGGGGTGAACACTGTGATCCGTCATATGGAACGCCAGTTCATGGTCTGCGATCAATTTCAGAATATCCGTTCGCCCATGGTCGATCAGTTGCTGATACTTTTTCTCACAGAATTTAAGCGTGGCGCGTACACCGTGCCGGTTCATCAGCTTCAGCAGCTCATAAAGAGAATCCTCTGCTTCCGGCGTAACATAGTCCTCTACATCGAACCAAAGAATCACTTTCTTCAGCATTGCATTTTCCCTTCTTTCGTTATATACAAAGCATTACCGTATCATTCTAAGGGCCGCTGGCGCGGCAATGGGGCCCTGGCTTATTACTGGGGATTTTCCACAGCGTCCACAAGCTCCTGCGTGGTGACAACATGGCAGTAAATGTTGTTCAGCACCTCCAGCTCATGCTCATGCAGGCGTTTTGTTCCGGCCAGGCAGGCATCCTCGGGAAGCCAGACCTTAAAGCTTTCGTCTGCCAGATCGCGCACGGTGCAGGATACGCACTGGTCTGTCATGGTGCCGGTAACGATCACCGTGTCGATTCCCATGTTGTGATAGATCAGGCGCAGGTTCGTTCCGGTCAAAGCGCTGTCGGTTGTTTTGGTAACCACGATATCATCCTTCTGCGGTGCGATCTCGGCAATAATTTCGCCGCGATGATCCCCCGCCGTCACCAGGAACTGATTGAAGCCTGTCACCTTTTGGTCCAAAGAACGGTCAGAGCCATCGGCCTTGTGCCCCTGGATCTTCGCATAGGAAACCTCCATTCCATGGGCGCGGCAGAGTGCGATCAATTTCTGAAGATTGGGGATCGTAACCTTATCATAGGTTTCATAAAAATCCGCCCATCTTGCGTTGTGGTCCAGATCCTCCTGGGTCATATTCTCCGAGGAAATCGGCTTCACGCAGGCATACTCGGCATCAATGATCAGCAGCGCCGTTTTCTTGGGATCGATCTCGATTTTTCCGTAATCATAATCGTCTTCATAGTAGAAAGAGCAGTATCTGTCATTAACCTTCATTTGTGATCTCCTTTCGTCGTTCAGAGCGGCAATTTTTTGCCGTGCGGTTTCTCTTTGATTTTTAAAACGGGCATGGCAGCCAGAACCCCTCTGCCATGCCCGATTTGATTTTCAGCCTATTTTTTTCTAAAGCAGCTTACTGGGAAGAAACAACGGTTGCGGTTTCTTCATCGTAATCCCAGTCACGGCCAACGGAAACGCCGCGGTAGGTATCGCCGGTATCCTCATAATCCGCCTGAGGATACTTCTTGAATATCCAGAATTTAGCAAGGATGTAGTAAAGGATCATCGAAGCGATCACACCTGCAATGAAAGCGTAGTCCGGGAAGATCACACAGAACACCAAGCCAAACGCGAACGAGATCATACCGGCTGGGTTGAAGCCGTGGAAGTACTCAAACTGGCCGCCGCTCTTCTTGTAGAGCTCAGGAACATTCAGCTTGCGCTTGCGCAGAAGCAGAAAGTCAGCAATGGTCATGCCGTACATGGTAGACCACAGCGCGCCGGTAATCGTCAGGAAAACGCCGATATGATCCACCAGAATCCAAGGACGGATCACCATGCCGAGAATGCCGCAGATCACAATGCCTACCCAATACGGGATCTTGCCGCGGGTCAAAGCGTTCAGGCACAGGCCGCTGGGCATCAGGTTGGCGGTAACGTTGGTAGACCACTGGGCAAACACGATCATAACCAGCAGAATGGTAAGCACGATGGGGCTGTTGGTAACTGCGTTGATGGCTTCGATCGGGTTGTAGTTACCCGTAACAAAGGTGGACAGAGCGCCCAGAACAACCATAAAGCCGGAGGCCAGAGGCAGAGCGATCACATAGCCGGGGATCGCGCACTTGTTGCGCTTAAACAGATTCTTTTCGCCCTTGGTGGTTTTTGCATAACGAGACCAGGTTTCCACCTCGCAGGCATTGTCTGCCCAGTAGTTCATGTTCAGGATGGTCACATACATAAAGGCAGTCAAGCTTCCGGCAGTAAGGGTCGGGCCATCGCCGGAATAAACCGTGCTCCAGATCTGGATGCCGTTTGCATTGGCCATGGCAACCAGACGGAACGCAATAAAGATACCGATCAGAATGATGGAGGGGGCAGCAATGTTTGCAAATTTTTCCATTGCCTTAAAGCCGCATGCCGTGTTGATCACCTGAACGATCACAAACAGCACAAAGCAGATGACCCAGTTGTCAAAGCCAAAGAACACATTCAGGATCTGGTTGATGGCAGTAGCGCCAAAGTAAGACTGAATACCAAACCAGATGGGGCCATAGATCGTTCGCAGGGCATTGGGGATCATGGTTCCCTTATGTCCCAGTGTAGCATTCACGTATGTGGGGAAGGATACGCCGTGCTCCACACCGATATCGCCGGTGAAAATAAAAAGGACGCCAAGAAGCATGGTGCCTACAACGGCTGCAAAGATGATCTGCTGCAGGTTGCAATACAGTGCCGCTTCACCGCCGATGGCAAAGGTTGCAATGATGATGCCAATGCCGATCCACACATTGAAAAAGCCAACTGCTCCGGTATTTTTCATCTTTGTTGTTACCGGAATTAGATCTTTAGAAATTTGCTCAACGTTTTTTGTGGGGTTCTCTTTCATGATTTTTCTCCTTCCAAAGTTTTTGATTAGTAGGGCTGGTGCTACTAATATGTAGGAATAGCCGCTGTTCCCCCAAAGCTCTCCGGTTCTGTTTTTGTATGCGCCTTTGGGGTTCCCTGTCTATCTGCCATAAGAATAGCCAACGCGGTGTGCAAATTGTGTGCAAAATTACTCGTTTGTTGCAGTCGCAGAAGCCATGCCTTTCCGCGCCGTTCGCGATGGCAGCGCCCCACGTTCATTTTTTGCTGTAAAACACACGCCTTTACGCACACAAGGCCAGCGTTTTCCCGTCGGTCTGCCCCTGCTGCACCTCTTTGTTTTTATCCAATTTGAATTTTCAATGGAACATGCTATAATTATTTAAATTACTGGTTTAATTTCCGACAGCGGCGCTGATGCCATCTTACGCTCCGGCGTGTGCCGGATATGCGCCCTCTTTCTGCCGCACATGATTTTTCCATAGCACAGGTGCAAAGCCATTGGCCGAACGCTGCTTTTTCTATATTCCGAGGATTTTTCAGAACCCGCACCTAAAAAAGCCCTGTTTTGCTTTCTCAATTTCTGCAGAAAGGATGGATCGCTTTGAAAACACTACGAAGATCCTGCAAGCTCTGCTTTTGGTTTTTGCTCTTTTTTACTGTCCTCTTTTTCGTTTTACACGAAGCCTCTGCGAGTAAGCCCAACCCGCAGACCGCCCAAAAAGCAGCGCTGGAATACCAAAGCAGCGAGCTGCACACCGCCTTTCAGCTGCTCAGCGGCCCGGGCAAAACCGATGTGCTCTGCGGCAAGCTGCCGCCTTCTCTTTCCGCAAACGACTCCCTGTGCTTTTTTACCAAGGGCCAGAATGTAAAGGCTTTTTTGGGCACACAGTGCCTTTACGTGCCCGAAATGCAAAGCTATCCGGGAAACGCCGCCGGCTGCCTTCACATTCTTCCCCTCTCCGCAGGCGATGGAGGAAAAACGCTCCGCATCCAGCTTACCAACTGCTTTGCCCGCTTTCCCAACACCTTTGAAGGGGTTTATGTGGGCTCTACCGAGGAATGCCTTCAAGCCCTGTGGTCAGATTGGTTTCCCAGCATCCTGATCTCGTTTTTAACCGTTCTGATCAGCGTGATCGCCATTGTGCTCAGCTTTTATTATCCCTCCTCCCAGAATGTTTCAAAGTCCATTCGCTACGAGGGCTTGCTGCTGCTTTCTCTTGCGTTATGGTCTCTTGCACAGATCCCGGTGATGTATCTGTTTCCCATTGGCTCTGTGCTTTTGTCGTTAGAGCAATTATCCCTCTTGTTTTCCCCGGTTTTCCTGGTAAAGGTCGTTTCCTCTCTGGAGCATCCCATAAAATTTCATGGGGAATACATGGGCTTTTATGTGTTCTATACGCTTTATGCGATTATCGCCATGGCCGCCCACTGCCTTCGTCTGGTCGAATTGCCGGTGCTCTCCATCTGGAATATCCTGTTCCTCGCCATTTTTCTCGTTTATACCGGCGTTTTCGGCATTCTGGAATCCTCCTCGGAGGCGGTTTTTTCCTCCAGTCAGAAAGTGCTGGATTCCAGCCTTCTTTTCAGCGCCGTTCTCGATATTTCCCTGTTGATCTGCACGGCGGTCTACTACGCAACGCTTTCCCACCGCCGTGTGCTGGTGCTGCTGTCGGTTTTGCTTCTGCTCTGCATCACCGTTCTCACCTTGTGGGAAATGCGCGTGCTGCTGCGCCTGCAGGACGAACTGGCCCAAAGCCACATGACCCTTCTTCTCAGCCAGATCAAGCCGCACTTCTTGTACAACACCCTCAACTCCATTCGCACACTGATCCGAACCGACCCGGTTTCTGCGGATTCTTTGGTTTATAACTTCTCGCGTTTTCTGCGAAACAATATGCAGTCCATCAATGCCGACGGCCTTATTCCCTTTACGCAGGAGCTTGAGCACATAACCTCTTATGTGAAAATCGAAGAAACCTGCTTCCCGAAATTAAAGGTGGTTTTTGATATTCGTGTCCGCAACTTTTTTGTTCCGCCGCTCACCATACAGCCCCTTGTGGAAAATGCCATCAAGCATGGGGCCCTGAAGCGCGCCGTGGGCGGATGCGTTACCATCAGCACATGGGAAAATAAAGACAGCTTTTGCATTGAGGTTTGTGATGACGGCGTGGGCTTTGATCTGGAGCAGGTTCTTTCCTCTTCCAGCGGGCACGGCCTTCAAAACATCATCGTGCGGCTGTGGCAGCTGTGCGGCGCTACCCTGCAAATTGACACACAGGTTGGGCACGGCTGCATGGCCCTGGTTAAAATTCCCAAAAAGAGAGGACGGAATGCCGTATGAAAACGATCCTTGTAGACGACGAGATCCTTGCAATGCAGTTTTTCTCTATGGAATGTGCGAATATTGACGAAGTGGAGATCATTGCCACCTTCGAGGATTCCCGTTCCGCCTTGGAGTTTGCATCGAATCATTTTGTAGAGCTGGCCGTTCTGGATATTGAGCTGCCGGAAATGAACGGGATCGAGCTGGGGCAGAAGCTGAAGGAGATCAACCCCAACATTATCCTGATCTTTATTTCCGCACACGATGAATACGCCATGCAGGCCTATCGCCTGCACGCGCCGGTTTTTTTGGAAAAGCCCTATAACCGCGAGGATGTTCTTTACGCCATAGACACGGCAAAGCTGTTTCAAAGCTGCAGCAGTAAATCCATCGCCATTCGCACCTTTGGCTTTTTTGACATCTATGTGAATGAAAAGCTCGTTCACTTTTCCAACAAAAAATCCAAAGAGCTGCTGGCCTATCTCGTTGACCGAAAAGGCCATTCCGTCAGCAACGAGCAGGCCATCTGCATTCTTTGGGAAGATGCCGTGAACGACGCGCGCTATCAAAGCAAGCTGCGCCGAGCGGTAAAGGATCTGCGCGATACGCTGCGCGCCGTCAATGCAGAGCATATCCTCATCAACTATCCCAACTCCCGCGCTGTTGACACCAGCGCCTTTGACTGCGATTACTATCGCTTTCTTTCGGATAAAAACACCGATCATCGCTTTTTCCCCGGTGCCTATATGTCCGAATACAGCTGGGCCGAGGAAACCTTGGGCTTTTTGTACAGCCTTTCTGAGCGCGAGTAAATCAACGGGAGGAGAAATTCCATGAAGGGCCATCGCAGAGATCAGATTTCACAGGTGCAGAACGCCTCCTTGGGCCACGGGCAAATCGTTCTTCTTTCCGTCGGAGGCATTATTGGCGGCGGATTTTTCTTTGGCGTTGGGGATGCGCTGCGCCTTGCCGGGCCCAGCGTGATCCTCAGCTTTCTTCTGATCGGCGTCGTTGCCATCACCATCAACTTCTTTTTGATCGAAATGTCGCTTTCCCCTTACGGCTCTCCTTATTTTCACCAGTATATCGAGCACGCCTTCGGCCCCGCCTGGGGGCTTACCGTGGGCTGGGCCTATATGCTCGGCATGGTTGCGGGCCCGGCCTCAGAGATCATTATTATCGGCATTATTGTGCAGCGCTGGCTGCAGGGATTTTCTTTGGTTCTGATTTGCCTTTTGATCGCTGTGGCAATTTTTTTCATGCGGTTTTTATGTGAGCCCATTCTTTCTATGCTGGAAGCTATGACCGCTTTTCTGCGCCTCTTTGTTCTGTTGGGGTTTGGCCTCGTCGGTGCTGCCTCGGTGTTCGGCCTGTTTTCAGGCACGATCCGCACCGTCGGGTTTGCCAACTATACCAGCCACGGGTTTTTCCCAAACGGGATCTGTGGCACAATGTCTGCCTGCATCGGCATTATTATGGCCTACGGCGGCACCGAAAGCGTTGGTGTGTTATCCGATGGCAAAAAACAAGGCGGGTTCAATGTTCCCTCTATTTTCTGCAGTATTTCCTTTCGCCTGGTTTTTTTATACTGCTTCACCATGTTTTCGCTGGCCGGTGTGCTGCCGTTTCAGGAAGCAGCCCCTGCCTCCAACCCCTTTGCGCAGGCAATAGATCGTTTGGCGCTGCCCAAAATCGTTTCCCTGCTGTTTTTTGCCGTAATTGTGATTTCCATGTTCACCTTGGTTTTAACCGACATCAATTTAACCGTTCGGCTACTCAATCAAATGAAGCTGGAATATTTTTCCCACCGGCCCCTTAAAACGAAAAACAAAATTTCCCGCAGCTTCGGCGTGGAAGCCATCACATGGTTTGTGGTTCTTTTTCTCGCGGTTTTCGCCGTCCTGCTTTGGCAGGGCGATGCCTACCTGCATTTGTTTTATCTTTCCGGCTTTGGTTTTACTTATATCTGGATGATGATCGCGCTGGCATATCCGAAATTTTTGCATAAGGTTTACAGCGACTTCCCGGATTTTTCTCCCTCCTGGCGCGCGCCTTTTCCCCATGTGTTCCGCTCCATCGCACTTTTGATCCTTCTGGCAAGCATTTTTTACTTTTCCACGATTCCTCTTGGTCTGGAAACCCTTTTGATCGGGTTTCTGTTCCTCTTGGTCGTATATCTCTTTTATCGCTTCAGAGCCTGAAATTTCCTTTAGCAGCCTTGGGCCCAGGCCGCATTGGTCAGAAAAAACCGGATACAATAAAACAGAGCCACCGGCCGGTGGCTCTTTCCTATTTAAGCAAGATGAAACAAATCGATCAGCACCACCATGGCCAGGCCGTAGTACACCACCACGGCCACCAGATCGTTGATCGTGGTGATCAGCGGCCCCGAGGCAACTGCCGGATCGATATGGATCTTGTGGAACAGCATGGGGATCAGCGTGCCCACCAAGCTGGAAACCACCATGGAAACGATCAGCGACATGCCCACGCAGCCGGACAGCAAAAACGCGGAATTCCAGCCATAGCCCTTGAAAAAGTGGATATAGCATCCCAAAAAGCCCAAGGCCATGGCCGCCAGAATCGCGCCGTTCAGCAGGCCCACCCGGGTTTCCTTCCACAGCAGCTGCAATTTTTGGGGAAGGGTCAGGTTTTCGTCCACCAGCACGCGGATCGTAACGGCCAGCGACTGCGTGCCCACATTACCGGCCATATCCAGCACCATGGACTGAAAGCAGATGACAATGGGCAGCACCGCCACCACCGATTCAAACGCACCCACCACCGAGGAAACCAGCATTCCCAGAAACAGCAGCGCCACCAGCCATGGAAGGCGCTTTTTCACGCTCTCGAAAATGCTTTCCTTCAGATCCTCCTCGCCGGTCAAGCCGCCCAGCTTTGCATAGTCGTCGCTCATTTCATCGCCGACCAGCTCCACCACGTCCGACGAGGTGATAATGCCCACCAGCTTGCCTTCCTCGTTCAGCACGGGCAGGCTGTGCTCTGCATAGTCCACAATGCGGTCAATGCAATCGCTGATCTTTTCCCGATCCGTCACATACGGATACGAGCGAACGATCAGCCCTTCCAGCTCGTCCCCTGCGCGGGCAATGATCAGATCCTTCAGCTCAATAGCGCCGTAAAAATGCTCTTTTTCGTCCACCACATACAGCATCGAAATGTTATCATTCTCACCGGCCTGCTTTACCAGCTCGCTCATGGCCTGCCGAATGGTCATATTATTTTGAATGCAGATATAGTTCGTGGTCATTCTGCTGCCGATCTCCTCATCGTCATAGGAAAGCAGCATCTTCACATCGTCAACGGAATCCTTGTCCAGCCGGTTGACGATCTCGTTCTTGTCCGAATCGTCCAGATCATCCAGCGCGTCCACCGCATCGTCCGAGTCCATGTTCGAGATCACCCTTGCGGCCTCGTTGCTGGGCAGCTCTTTCAAATAGGGCTCTGTATCGTCCAAATAAGAGAAAACCTCGGCCACCTCATCCTCGCCCAGAATGGGATACAGCGAGTGGCGCTCTTCCGGGGTCAGCGCCTCCAGGGCATCTGCCAGATCCTTTTCGTGGTAGTCCAACAGCTTTTCGGCCATTTCTGCCCGGGGCATCCCGCTGTGAATGATATGTAAAATTTCCTGCACATAATTCTTCTGCATGATCGATCCTCCCAAGCCCTCGATGCCGGCAAAGCAAAGTCCATCGATTCTCTTAAAAACTCGCTTTTTATCATAGCATATTTGCCTTTTCCCGGCAACCCTGCCAGTGTAAACTCTTTGTAAAAGTTGCAGTGCCGCCACAAAATTCATCGGCGCAGCCTGTTGCTTTGCAGCGAGCCCTTGTATTATACTGAAATCAACCAAAAGCCAAAAGCTTCCCTGTAATGGCAGCAAAGCCCGCTGTTTTTCTGTCTGCTTTGCCTTTTGCCCGTAGGGGCCTGCGGTGCAGCCCACTGAGTTGCAGCGATATATTTTCAGGTTAGCGGGCACGGCAAACGCGGGCAGGGCAAGCCCTGCCCCTACTGTGAAATATCGAAATAGCGTTTATAATTATACACACTTTCTTGCGGTTTATGGTAGGGGGTGGGGCTTTGCTCCACCCGAAGAGCCCCGCGGGGTCACACAGCCTTGCCTTTTTTCCACAGGGGTACGCTTTGATTCTGGCCTTTCAGCCAAAAGCCGCAGAAAGATCCATCATCGGAGGGAATTATTATGCCGAAGCCCAAATGGAATTTAAACACCATTTACATCTCCGAGCGCCTGCAGGAAAGCCTGCGGCCCATCTCCCGCTGCGCCCTCACCACGGTGGTGGCGCCTATGGGCTACGGCAAAACCACGGCAGTAAACTGGTATCTCAGCGAGCGCGCCAAGGCCGAAGTGCTGCACATCATTCGCATCAGCGTGTATTCCGACAATCTGGCCATCTTCTGGAAAACCGTGCAGGAGGCCTTTGCCCGGGCGGGCTTCTCTTTTCTGCGGGAATATCCCTGCCCCACAGACGCTGCAGGCGGCGGGCTGCTGGTGGACGATCTCTGCCACGCGCTGGCGGGCGAAGTGCCCTGCTATCTTTTTATCGATGATTTCCACCTGCTCACAGACAAGCGTGCCTCGCTGTTTTTGTGTATGCTGGCCAACCGGCTGCCCGGGAATGTTCACCTGATCGTTGCCAGCCGTGACCGGTTTCTGCCCGCCGCCCAAACGGTGCGGCTGGGGGGAAGGGTGTATCAGATCGGCACCGAGCAGCTGCGCCTTAACCACACCGAGCTGGCCGTTTACGCCCACCGCTGCGGCACCGAGCTTTCGGATGCACAGGTGGAAAGCCTTCTCTATTCCAGCGAGGGTTGGTTTTCCGCCGTGTATCTGAACCTGTGCACGCTCTCCGAGCGGGGTGTGCTGCCCAGCCGCCATTCCGACATTTATGCCACCTTCACCGCTGCCATGATCGATCCCCTGCCCGAAAAGCAGCGGGAATTTCTGGCCGTGATGGGCCTTGCCGATGAATTCACCGCCGAAATGGCCCAGCGCATCACGGGCGATGCCGATGCCGGGCAGATCCTCTCCATGCTCACCCAGCAAAACGCCTTTGTCACCCGCCTGCCGGACGGTGTGACTTATCGCTTTCACCACATGATGAAGGAGTGCGCCGAGCGCAGCTTTCTTGCCATGAGCCCCCAGACACAGCGGCTTTACTGGGAGCGCTTCGGCCTGTGGTATGAAGAACAGCGGCAATACCTCCATGCCCTTGCCGCCTATCGAAAAAGTGAAAATTACGAAGCGATTTTGCGGGTCATCCGCAGCGATGCAGGCATTCTGCTGGCCTCGCTGAAGCCCGAGGATGTGCTGGCCGTGCTGGACAAATGCCCCGCCGAAACGCTGAAAGCTTATCCCTTTGCCATTCTGGTGCTGATGCGCCGTATGTTCACATGGCGGCAGATCCCCAAAATGCTGGAGCTGAAGGCTCTGCTGCTGACAGCCATTGAGCAGCATCCCGAGCTTTCCGCAGAAGAACGTGGCAACCTGCTGGGCGAATGTGACCTGATCCTCAGCTTTCTGTGCTACAACGACATCAGCGCCATGAGCCGCCTGCACCGCAGCGCCAGCGCCCAGATGTCCCGCCCGGCCATCAGCATCCAGTCCGGCGGCGGGTGGACCTTTGGCTCGCCCTCTGTTTTGATGATGTTCCACCGCGCCCCGGGAGAGCTGCAGAGCGAGCTTGCCGAAATGGACGAATGTATGCCCCATTATTATAGGGTCACCCAAAACCATGGGCAGGGCGCAGAAACCATTATGCGCGCAGAGGCGCTGTTCTGTCAGGGCCGCTGCACCGATGCCCACATTGAGCTGGAGCGCGCCTACGCACAGGTAAAGGACAACGGGCAGATCAACATGGCGCTGTGCTGCGATTTTCTTTCGCGGCGGCTCTCGCTGTACACCGATGTGGAAGAGCGCTATACCTTGGAAGAGCGCTATGCTGACCTGCTGCGCTATCACGATGCCTCGTGGATCAACCTTTGGTGCGCCACCAGCGCCTACTACCATGCCCTGCGGGGCGAAACGGATCAGATCCCCGAAATTTTCTTGCAGCACCGTCTTTCCGATATCAATATGCTTGCGCCGGGCAAGCCCATGATGGATATGATCGAAAATCAGGTGTATCTGGCCCAGGGGGCGTATGCCAAGGTAGCCGGGCGCAGCGCCCAGCTTCTGGCTGTGTGCGAGGCCATGCACTACGCGCTGGTGGCCCTGCATATCTGCCTTCAAACGGCGGCAGCCTATGAAAAGCTGGGCAAGGCCGAGGAAGCCCGCAGCTGGCTGAAAAAAGCACTTTCCAACGCCCAGCCGGACGGATTTGTGATGCCCTTTGTGGAAAATTACCAGCTTTTGAAGCCGCTGCTGATGCAGGAAATGCAAAGCGATTTTCTTGCAAAGATCATTGCCTTGGGCGAAGCAGCCCGGCAGCGAAAGGAAAAAGCGGCCCGGCCGCCGCTGCTGGCCGCCCTGACCGAGAGGGAGTGCCAGGTGGTACGCCTGATGGCGCAGCGGCTTTCCAACCGTGAGATCGCGGAAAAGCTGTTTCTCTCCGAGGGCAGTGTAAAGCAGTATGTGAATCAGATCTATTCCAAGCTTCATATCGAGGGCGATACCCGAACCAAGCGCCAGCGCCTTGCCGAGCTGCTTCGGGTAAAAACCTAACCTTTGGTTAATGGTTATCCCATCCAGTCCACCGTACAATGTGTGTACGGTGGACTTTTTATTTGCCCGGAAAGGGGGTCACGCACTTGAACCGAAGGTATCTCACAGCCGTCACACCGCTGCCAGACCATGTTTTGCAGGTGGATTTTGTGTCCGGAAGTCGGCTTTTGCTGGACATGAAGCCGTATCTGGATAAGATCCGGTTTCGCCCGCTTGCCGATGCCCGGGTGTGGAACAGCGCTGTGACCAACGGCATCTTTGTTCGCTTCGGCGATGTGGAGCTCAGCCACGATGAAATTTTATCCATGGCAGAGCAGGAACATGAACACAGTTTATCTGAAAAAGGAGAAGAACACGATGAAACACTTCCATAAATACGCTGCTTTTGCCCTGGCACTGACACTGTGCCTTGGCCTTACCGCCTGCGGTGCAGACAGCACAGCCCCCAGCGATGACAGCACGGAGGATAATTTTTACGATGTCCCCGATTCCTTTGAAGGGCTGGTGAAGGACAGCGAGCAGATGGCGGACCTGTATATCTACGGCGGTGCATGGACCGGCGAGGACGACGGCACCTTGCTGGTTGCCAACAACGAAGAGGGCGACGAGGTTCGCTTTGCCCTGTACGATGCCGACGAAGAGATAACCGCCAGCGGCTTTATCCAGTTTGTGCCGGAATATGACTACGACTATTTTTACAACGAGCACGACGGCGTGGCCTACCGCAGCTGGTCAGACGAAGTGGGCGCGCTGCATGTGGCCGAGCTTGGCACCTTTACTAAGGTGACCGACGATGCCCCGGGCGAAACCATGGGCGATCCCGACTTTGCGGCGCTGGCGGGCAGCTGGTATCTGGATGCCGAACCGGATGCACCCAGCATCCTTGTGTTTGACGAAACCGGCAGCTGGGAGCTGATGGAGCGCCCGGGCGGCGATGGTGACCCCGACATGGTGGACTGCGGCACAGTCCAGCCTGCCCCCGAAGACAGCGAGGAAATGTATCTCGCCGTTTCCTCCCAGTTTGAGGATGTAGCTTATGAATTCACCCTTCTTGATCAGGATACCATGCGCTGGGGCGGCGAGTTTGACTTCTATCAGAAAATGGCATGACCCCTCACCCCAAAAAGCCCCGCCATGAAAAATTGCCCCCATGATCCAAGAAACTCTATGCCCCTGCGGCGGTCTTTTGGGAAAAACCGGGGCAGCAACGGCTGAAAACGCCCCAAAAGGAGTGTGAAACGATCTATGAAACGCAAAATGCCCGTTTTGTGCCTGCTGGCGGCCGCGCTGGTCGGCCTTGCCCTGCTGGCAGGCTGCGGCGCAAAAGCGCAGCCCGTACACATCACGGTGGTAAACCGCACCACCCTTCCCCTTGCGGATCTTCGCATCAAATTGGCTTCCGAGGAAGACTTTGGCGAAAACCGCCTGGAAACAACGCTGCAGGAGGGGGAAACCGCCTCGCTTGATCTTGGCCGCTATACCCAAGCCCAGCTGGACGGCGGCTGCAACCTGCAGTTTTACGATGAAACCGGCGAGCCTGTGTATCCGGAATATGACCCCGACACGGTCACCCTGGTGGAAAGCGGAAATGTTTTCATCCTTGCCCCGCCGAACCTCAGCGTTACCCTCTTTGTGGATAATTCCTATGATCCGGCCGCTTATGATGAGAAAATCGCCGCGCTCTACGATCTGGCCGACGATGGCCGGGGAGATGTGATCCCGCAGGGCGGCGGCTTTCACGAGGACGCCGTCAACGATTTTACCGCCTTTGCGGGCATCTGGCTGGGGGAAGCGAACAACGACTACGACTCGATAAAGATCGATGCCGATGGCAGCTGGACGCTGTATCTCTGCGGCGAGGCAGTGGACAGCGGTTCTCTGCGCTATGAGCCGGAATGGGAGGCCGTTTACGCCTACAGCGATCTCGATGATTCCGGCAGCCGCATCGCCCTTGAGGGCAGCCAGCTTTACACCGCCGCTTACGGCTATTTCAACTCCGGCGAAGGAATGGAGTATCTCTGGTATGCCCCCGGCAGCCTTGCCGAAAGCAGCGAAGCCTCCGGCTCTTACTGGAGCTGGGATTCCAGCCTTTTCCAGCGGAATGTCGCTGAATTCGAGGGCGTTTGGTACTATGAAGGCGACTTTGCAGCCGAAACCTACATTGTTATTGACGGCCATGGCAGCTGGAGCTATTACCAGCGCGCCCCCGGGGCCGAAAGCGAGGAAATGGACTGCGGCACCTTTTCCTATTCCACGGACGAAGCGAGCACCTACTACGCCGATTCCACTATGTACGACGGCGTGTCGTACAAGGTCTTTGAGCTGGACGAGGACGTTCTCGTGTGGGGCGACGAGGGCTCTTACTACCTGATGGAGTGATAGAAAGGACGGGAAAATGATGAAAATTCGATGGAAGCAGATCGTTTCCTTTGCGCTGGCGCTGGCGCTGGGCCTTGGCCTTGCCGCCTGCGGCGATTCCGGCGATGCAGCGGGAGAGGACTGGCGCACCACCGGCGTGGTAGTCGGCAGCGGCACCATCACCCATGATGGTGACAGCGTGGATGTGCTGGTGACCGCTGACCCCAACAGCGCCGCCTTCTACTGGGATCAGGAGGAGCAGGTGCTGTTTGACAGCGTGGCCTTTCCCGAAACCATCGAGGACATCAGCAGCAGCGCCTTCCAAATCTCCTTCGACGATCAGAACGGGGACGGGGAAAGCGATGTGCTGGTGGAGATCGGCCACGAGGACATGAGCAATACCACCATGCTCTGGCTGTGGGACCCTCAGGAGCGCTATGTCTATCAGCCGGAGTATTCCAGCTTCCATGTGCCCGGGGTGGCCGAGCCGGAGGAGTCGATCGACTCCTATGTGGGGCTTTGGGAGTATCAGGGCGAAAACCTTTGGCTGCGTATCCGCGAGGATTCCACCTGGGAATTCGTGAACGATCAGGAGGAAGTGATCGAATCCGGCACCCTGTGGCTGGAGGAAACCGGCATCACGCTCCATTTTGACGGCAGCGGCGATACCCTGCAGCTGATCCGCACCGTCAGCGGTGATCTTATCGACAGCGTAAACGGCGGCACCCTCCTTCCGGTGGAGGGCATTCAGTCCGGCGAGCCCTATTTTTCCAAAAACGGCCTTGCCATCAATGCCGCTGTAGAGATGGGCACCTTCCTGCTGGAAAACGGCGTTTGCAGCTATTCCGGCCTTGGCGACGGCTACAACACCGACAACTGCTATTGGGAGATCACAAAACACGGCGACTACACCCACGACGGCATCCGCGAGCTGCACTTTGATGCCATCTGCTATATTCCGGAAAGCTCTATCCCCTACTTTGACCAGCAGTATACCACTGTCACCAGCAGCGAGCTGTACGACTTCTACACCGGTATGTGGCTTACCACCGCAACCGCCTACGGCAACAGCCAGCGGGGCGACAATTATTATCTCCACACCGTCAGCTGGCAGGGAAACAGCTACCTGATCGAATTCACCTACTCCACCGATTGGCAGTACAATGTGGGGGATTGGGCGCAGGTTTTGACCAAAAGCTACTCCGTTTATCTTCCCGAGGATTACGACGGGCTGGTTTTTGCCGCCGAGGCCCAGCCGGACAATTATAAAGACAGCGCCAAGCGTATGCAGCTGGACAGCATTTCCCCCGAAGCCGCCCTGATGGATATCGACACGGTGGACCCCTACAGCGCGCTGTATTTCAGCCTTTGCTACTAAGGAGGGTCGGCTATGCGAAAGAAACACAATGATCTTGACGCGCCGGGCATCCAGCGCATGACGGACGCCGAGCTTTCCAAAAAGCTGGGCAGCTATCAGAAAGCGGAGAGCATCGGCATCTTGCTGGGCGTTATTCTGGTAATCACCGGGTGCATCATGGCGTTTGTGTACCGCAATCTCACTGTGATCTGCATTCTGGTCTTTGTGGGCGTGGCACTGTTCCTGCTGGTGGCAAAGCCCGCCCAAAATAAGAAAAAAGCCCTGATGCAGCAGCAGCTGGGCGGCTTTTTCCGCGCAGAGCTGACAAAAGCCTTCGGCCCGGAGCCGGAGCCTGCCACCCTGCCCATCGACTGGACGTACATGAAGGCGGCAAAGCTGTCGGCGGTCGACTTTACAGAGTGTACCATAACAGACTTTCACGAGGGCGAGCACAAGGGGCTGCGGTTCTCCGCCGCCAATGTGGAGCTGCGCCGCACCGTGGAGGAAAAGTCCGGCCCCAACAACGACAACTGGATGACCCGAACCGAAACCCTGTTCCGCGGCATCGTCGTCCGCTGCAGGGGCATCTGTGACCCGGCGCTGGACATTGCCCTGAGCGATAGATTCCAGGAGCGCAAGAAGGACGATATCACTACCCCTGCCGCCTTCCGCAAGCACTTTGCCGCTCACACGGCGGATGGCCGGGAGGCGGACGATCACATCACCCCGCAGCTTCGTGACCTGGTGCAGAAGCTGGAGGCCTCTTCCACCCATGCCAGGCTGTGCGGCCTGATCCTTCGTGGCGGCGATCTCACGCTGGCGCTGAACACCCGGTATGTATTCGCAGGCGTTCCCGAAGAGCTGGATCTGCGGGATATCGACGGCATCCGCAAGTGGTTCACCGCCTCGCTGACCGGCATGGGAAATTTTTTGGATCTGATAACGGAAAGCCCCGCCCTGACCGGCGCGGCGGAATAAGGAGAAAACTATGACAGAACAGAAAACGAACCGAACCGAAGAACAGCTCACGCAGCAGCTGCGCAAAAGCAAAAGCGGCAAGCTGGGCGGCAAGCTTCTCTCGCTGCTGGGCGGCGTGCTCGCCGTGGCGGGCATGATCTTTGGCGGCAACCTTGTGCTGGTGCTCATTGGCGGCGTGCTCGCCGTGGCGGGCATGATCTTTGGCGGCAACCTTGTGCTGGTGCTCATTGGCGGCGTGCTCCTGGGCGTGGGGCAAATGGTGCAGGGCAGCGCCAAGGGCAAGGCAAGCCAGCAGGCATTCGATGCCCTTGTGCCGGATATTGTAAACGCCGCCTTTGAAAACATCCAGATGAACCCCGCCCCTCCCCTTTTGGATGCGCAAAACACCAACATTCCCCTGCCCAGCCACACCCATTGCAGCGGCAGCGGGCATATCCGGGGAACCTATCACGGCCTTGTTACCGAGCTGTGTACCGTTAGGCTTACAGAAGTCAGCGAATTTCAGCGGGAGGAAACCGGCCTGTGGAAAAAAAACGAGCAAATCGTCTACACAGGCCAGTGGATGCTGTGCCAACTGGATCAGGAATTTCCCACCTGGCTCACCCTCTGGCCCCGGGAACGGCTGGATAAGCTGTTCGGCTCTAAAACCATCAAAACCGGAAACGAAGCCTTTGATCAGCGCTTTCAGCTGAGCAGCGGCGATGAAGCGGCGGCCCTTCGCATTCTCACCCCCAGCCGCATCCAGCAGATTTTAGCGCTGTCGGATTCCTCCTTTGGCAAATTCGCCGTGAATCTCAACCCTGACGGCAAGCTGTATATCGCCGTTCACAGCGGCCGCGGCTTTTTCGATATCGGCAAGGCCCGGGAAACCCCGGCGCAGCTGCGCCAGCGCTTTACCCGTGAGCTGCACTGGTTCACAGAGCTGATCGACACCTTCCGCGGCGCGTAAAGGAGGTGGAGCCTATGCCCCTTTGGCTTGCTGTGGTGCTGCTGTTGCTGTCGCTGCCGGGAATTTTTTTCTCCCGCCGCCTGCAAAATAAGCCCCTGCGGATTCTCTGCGTTATTTTCTTTGTGCTGCTGGCACTGGCCAGCGCCGCCTATATCGGGCTGACTCTTCTTTTGGTAAATGCCGTGCAGCACCAGCCTCCGGCAGCCTGACCCCCCCGCCATGGCGGCAGAAAGGAGAAGGTATGAAGAATATCAAAATCATTGTGATCGGTTCCGTTCTTGCGATAGCCCTTGTGGCTTGTCCCATAGAATATACCCGGGATATCACAGCGGGCGCCGGCTTTCTGATCGGGGCTGTGCTGACGGGCTGGCTCGGTGTCCGCCGCCAAAAAGGCGCACAAGAGGAATACGCCAGCGATGTGCGCCGTTACACCGCCCGCACCATGATGAAGATCGTGCATCTGGAGGAATCGGTGATGGAAAGGTGGGAGCATCAGGAAAACGGCAGCGATCAGCTGCGCCGGGAAAGGGTTTATCAGCCCACCTATGAGTACACAGTGAACGGCAAAACCTACCAGTACCTGAGCCGCCAGCCTCTTCCCAGCAAGCAGGATCTGGGGCGGCAGGTGGTGGGCTATTACGATCCCCACCAGCCCGACCGCATTACGGAAAACCAACCCCGAAGGCCTGTTTTCAGCGGTGCCTACTTCTTTGTGTGGACGGCGTTTCTGCTGTTTTTCAGCATCATGTCCTTCACCGGTCAGCTCAGCTTTTCCTGATGCGGTGCCGCCGCCCGCACAGTAGTGATCCAAAAAATCAAAAGCCCCGCCCCTACTGTGAAACCACGAAATGCGCCAAATTTCATGCGCATTCTTTCGCGGTCCATAGTAGGGGTGGGGCTCTGCTCCACCCGAGGGGCCTTGCGGCAGCACAGGGCTTTAGCGGGCGAGCCATGCTCAACCATACGACGAAATACCGAAATGCAGGGATTTTTACGCGGGCCTGAATCTTTTGCCCGTAGGGGCCTGCATCGCAGGCCCGCCAACGGTGCAGGAGGATATTTTAGGGTTTGCTGATACGGCAAATGCGGGCGGAGCCAAGCCCCGCCCCTACTGTGAAATTATGAAATAGCGCTAAATTTTATATGCACTCTCTTGCGGTCCATAGTAGGGGTGGGGCTCTGCTCCACCCGAAGAGCCTTACGGGGTCACAAGGCCTTAGCGGGCGAGCCATGCTCGCCCCTACGATAGAATCACAAATAAACGATCTATTTTTGCGAAAACTTTGCCTTTTACTCGTAGGGACCTGCATCGCAGGCCCGCCAACGGTGCGGGGGGGATATTTTAGGGTTTGCTGATACGGCAAATGCGGGCGGAGCCAAGCCCTGCCCCTACTGTGAAATTATGAAATAGCGCTAAAATTTATAAGCACTCTCTTGCGGCCCATAGTAGGGGTGGGGCTCTGCTCCACCCGAGGGGCCCTGCGGCAGCACAAGGCCTTAGCGGGTGAGCCATGCTCGCCCCTACGATAGAATCACAAAAGAGCGATCTATTTTTGCGAAAACTTTGCCTTTTACTCGTAGGGGCCTGCATCGCAGGCCCGCTGAGGTTGCGCCAAGCTTTTGGCACTTCCGCAGCGGGCCGTTTTTTGCTTAACAGTTATTGTGTATCCCTTAATTGCTCTACAACGCTGCATTTCGCTGCGCCGTCATACATCATGCAGGGGATCAGCCACCCCAGTAAAAGAAATACCGGAATCATCAGCAAAACGGGCAGAATTGTGAATCGATACTCAAAGAACCAGAACATACTGCCCAGCATTTTCCCTGCAAGAGGGCCCGCCGCCAGCGACAGCACAAAGGCCGCCGCTACAGAAGACATTGCGTAAAACAATCCCTCGTAGATCAGCATGGTTTTGAGCTGCCGGTTCGTCATTCCTACCGCCTGCAGCACAGCAAATTCACGGCGGCGGGAAAGAATACCGGTCATCATGGCGTTGAAGAAATTTAAGAGTCCCACCAGCCCAATGATGGCACAGAGGATACCACCTACCAAAAGGAACATCTGCCGGAACTGAGCAAATTCAGAGCGAGCCGTGGCCTTGCTTTCATACATCAAGGGCGAAAACTCACCGGCAGTGAGCGTCGATAGATATTGCTCTGCTTCGGTCTCGTCAGCTTCGTCTGCTGTGTCGAACAGGTAGAGCATCGGAATGGCCGCACCACCGCTGTCCCTCTGTGCGGT
>ERZ1035001.201-NODE-201-length-37085-cov-337.851283_pt1 | contig 37085 bp, 45 predicted proteins | sample MGYA00520685_ERZ1035001 | MGnify/ENA primary metagenome ERZ1035001 (study PRJEB33766, sample SAMN09781749) | gut metagenome | biome: gut microbiome | host: Homo sapiens | place: Madagascar | study: EMG produced TPA metagenomics assembly of the PRJNA485056 data... | reverse complement strand
GTTCAGTATTCTCTGTAGTCTCAATTTATTTAATTTAGACAAAGTCTTAATCTTCATTACTTCTTCTAATAATTCTTGACAATAAAAAAGTGATTCAAACAAGTCGTGTCTCTTTTTGAATGACAAGATAAGATCAGTCATTTGAGTTCTCGCTACAAAATACAGAGAAGCTATCTCGCCATTTTTTAATTCAATGAAACCAAAGTCTTGTTCTAGCTCCAAAACTATCTGCTTAGTGGTTGAGGCTAAATCTTCTAAAAATCTAGCGCACATTCTTTGAAGCAACTTAATTTTTGAACCATACTCAGGATCATCATTACCAGGAAACTGTAAAAATCCGTTTGTAAAAATGGCGCAACTCTTATATTCATCTGGTATGTCATAGCCGGTTAACTCTCTCCAAGAAGCCTTGGTAAAACTAATATTTTGCTGAGCTTTGCTTGAAATAAATACTTGAGTTAAAGAGCTATCTAACTTTAGGCTACCTGGTAAGCTAAAGTACTTTCGATAGATTTCGCTTTGACAACAAATGCGTCCGTTTAAAAATGCAGCATCTTTTAGAGCAAAACATATCACGTTGTATAGTCGGACAGAGTTAATTACAGTTGCCATTTTTCTAAACTCCAGTACTACCGAAACCGCACAATCCGCGTTCGCTCTTAACTCCTGTAACATCGCCTTCCACAAGATGCACATCCGGAAGTGGAACAATGACCAGCTGAGCGATGCGGTTACCCTTAAAGATCCTTAAGTCGTATTTAGATACAAGAACCACTGATATAGAGCCAGTGTAACCCGCATCAATCACACCTGTAGGGGTTGCCACGCCCGCGCAGTTGTAAGATGAGCGCGGAAGTACCAAGCCCACGTATCCCTCAGGAATAAGTACGTGCACGCCGGTGTCAACCTTAAATGTCTTGTCAGAACCCAGAGCCACGTCTTCTCTTGCGAAGAGATCAAAGCCTGCGTCTGACTCATGTGCCTTCACAGGCTTGTAGGCTCCTGTGTCAAGCTGATAGATGATCTTCTGTTTAAGCATTTGCGACGTCTCCTCTCTCTATATGTTTGATTAAATGGTTGATGTACCACTCGGCCTTCAACAGGTCCTCCTTGCCGTTTTTCCTTTTCCAGCGATACAGGTACTTAATCGCATTCGCAGTACACACAGCTTCGATGCCGTTAAGACCTTCTGTGGCAGATTCCAGACAGTCAATACATTCAACTTTGCCCTGATAGTGTTCAGGATGGTTAACTACATCATTCATTTTTAATAAATCCCTAAAATTTCCTGAATAGTGTCAAATGACACGTATATGATCCCCAGAATGAGGAGGATCAGAACTCCCGTACTTAACAGCTGTCTCATCTACAGTCTCACTCTGATCTTCTTTCTCTCTTAATCAGGATCGCGTTTTTACCGAATCCATGTCTTGGATTAGACTCCTTAAGCCTGGCGTGGCGAAACTTCATACCCTCAACTTCCTGCCTAATGCTCCACTCCTGCGCAGCAAGCTCTTCAGCCTGCTCTCTGTCAAGCCCATACCCGCCCTGCAGGTATTCATCGACGGTAAGACATTTGAACCTGGCCTCGCTTGTTCTTCTTGCAATCATGATCGTGCCTCCTCAAAGGTCTTTCTTGCCTTAAGCTCTACGAAGCGGTCAAGCGCTTCTGGTGACCATAAAAGCTTCTTCTGACCCTTGTACAGTTTCACCGGAGCCGGAAAGTCAGGATCTTTTTTAAGCGTGAACAGGGTATTGCGACCTACACCCAGGTATTTAGCCGCGCTAGCGCTATCAAGTAGTTTTATTCCTTCAATCATTGCTGTCTCCTCAAAAAGGCGCCGGAGCATAAAGGAGTAAACCTCCGGCGCAATGTTTGTCTAACTCTCAAGCTACGACTTCAGTAATTAAAAAGAATGCGCACAGCACAAGCAGTGCGATTAGTGTCATCTGCAGGTGTCCGTAGAGTGCGAAGTCTTCTTTTAGCTCTGCCATAAGTTGTTTTAAGCTCATCAGACGACCTCCACTGAAGGACAGAATGCGCCGTGCTCAACATTAAGCTCGTAGAGTTTTCTTGCCTTGTGCAGACGCTGTACGCGCTCGATGCGGGAGCAGCGAAGACTCTCTGAAGGAACAATCAGCGCAAGTCCTCCGGTGCTCTTGTCGAAGATCCTGTAGACAGCATCGCGTGGAGGCTTTGCCCTACACAGTTCCAGGCATGCGCTCCCCCAGCTGACCCCGTCGAGAAGAGTGTCCACGCCCCTGCTGTCAGCTCTGATAAGTGATACAGCACTGTTCATTTTTCCACCTCTGTTATATTCGGTTTTATTCAGTTTAAAAGAGTTTAAAATCGTTTATGAAGTACTCAATTTGTGTTTAAAGCATAAACTAATGTTTAATTTTTGTAAAGTGGATATACAGATTTTTATAAAAATTAGTTTATAAAAGTTTTGTGGTGTGAGTTTGATCACACAACTTTAGAATGGGCGGTACAAGGTAGTTTTAATGGGAATAAAAAGCCCCGCTGTTAGTAGCAGCAGGGCTTAAAGGAGGGGAAAATTGTAGTTAAAGCGCTCCGGAACGCTCTATGACACGACCTATGATATAGACGCGGTTCGCTGCTTCAGCCTCCAGAACAACATCGTGATATGCGGGGTTCTCTGATTTAATGATAAGCCTGCCAAACTCTTTAATCAGACGCTTAACCATAAGCTCATGGTCGTAAGCTATGGCATAAATGGCACCGTTCTCGATCTTCTCAACCTTTGAGCAGTCAATAAGAATGCAGTCGCCATCCAGAATGAGTGGTTCCATAGAGTCCCCAGACACTCGCACACGCTTGCAATGAGATGCTTTAATGCCGAGTTTTTCGAAAAAGTCTCTTCTGTATAAGGCAGGAACTGTGCCAGACACCTCCTCATAGGTAGGCTCAGGGGTCTCTCCGCAACCAAACACCACATTGTACTCAGGCACCTCGACCATGGCTGAACCGTCCACCGGAGCCAAAAGGTTCGATGTCTTGGAGCCCTCACCTGTGATGAGCCACAGAAGGTTAACTTTTAACACTTCTGCAAGCTTTACGACGTAGTAGGCAGAAGGCGGATGCTTCTGATCAGTGTTAAGCCACCTATTTAGAAGCTGTGATGTTTCTCCGATTTCACGAGCTATCTGAGCCTTTGTTTTACCCGATTCGGCGATAGCCAGAGACAGCCTTAACTTGAATGCGTTTGAATCTTCGCTTGAAGTCATTTTTACGATCTCCATCAATTTATAAATAAAAGTTTAATTGATCGCTTGAAAATATCAATTTTTGTGAGTAAACTTGTTTTTAACAAAACAATAAACAAAAATTTAATTGTTTGGAGGAACCGTGAAAACTCTGACAGACAGAGAGCTGTATGCGACCCAGACCGCTGAATTCATCAGCCTTCTGGGCACAAAGAAAATCTGCAGGGTCTGTCAGCGCTCACCGCAGGCGCTGACAGGCTGGAAAAAGCGAGGCATGCCACTAAGCTGGAGGCTTGTTTTTAAGCAGAGATACCCTGCGGAATTTAAAAAAGTATTCGGAAACGAGGAGACACACTAATGAGTGACATTGTTATGACTACTGATCGCGAGGCCCTTAAGTCTGCGATCCTTTACATGGAAAAGGCTCTCTCAGCTTTTAAAAAGGGCCTTAATTTAGAGATTGAGAATGAAAAGATTAATACAGCGCAAAAGACTGTGGAGAAGGCTAAAACAGCGCCAGCAGAGACTAAGCAGAAGGTAGACGTACCTAAGAAGGCTCCTGAAAAGCTTGCACCAAGCATCGAAGACATCAGAAAGGTTTTTGCAAAGATCATGCTTGACCAGGTCGTTGACGGCCAAAGCATCATCAAGTCAACTCTTGATAAGTACAACGCCACCAAGGTTTCAGAGTTCAAGCCGGAACAGTATCTGAGTGCACTGACAGATACGATTAATAGCTACAAAGAAGATCTCGAAAAGAAAGATCCTCAAAACGCAGACGAGAAGCTAAAGGAGATGATCGAATGGGTAATTCCGTTTTAGCAGAGCGTGAGCATTCAACTCTGTCAGCCTCAGCATCACATCGCTGGCTCGCCTGCACTGCATCTGTGAAATTCACAGCGGGAATGCCGGACAGCCCAAGCACCTACGCTGAAGAGGGCACAAGAGCTCATGAACTGTGCGCATGGAAAGTTGCAGAAATGTTCAAAGTTCAAGGCGTTAAAAAACCAGACTTCAAGTATGACAGCGCTACGGAAGAGTGCGCTGACGGTTATGCAGCGTTTATCGCAGAAAAAATGACCGACAGTGCAGCAATCTTTTTAGAGCAGAGAGTTGACTACTCAGACTACACAGCTCCTGGCTCTTTCGGAACTGCTGACTGTGTGATTGTCGCAGGCGACACCCTAAAGATAGTCGACTACAAGCACGGCGTAGGTGTTCCGGTTGAATGCGACCACAATCCTCAGCTGATGCTGTACGCCTTAGGTGCATACAGTGCACTAAAAGACCTGTACGACATCAAGAACGTGGAAATGTCAATCTACCAGCCCCGCATTGGCAACCTCTCAACCTGGGCTACATCAATGCAGGAGCTTATCGACACAGCAACCTCAGTGTTCAAGCCGAAAGCTGAAGAGGCTATAAGCGATAAAGGTAGCTTCTGTGCAGGTGAGTGGTGCAGGTTCTGCAAGGGTAAACAGCTCTGCAGAGAAAGGGCAAGAGCCAATCTGTCTCAGGCTCGTGAGGATTTCAAGCTACCACCAGAGCTCTCAAACACGGAAGTAGCCGAAATCCTGACCAAGGTCGATCAGATTATAGCATGGTGCACAGACATTAAAGACTATGCGCTTGAAACTGCGCTCAAGGGTGAGAAGTTTACAGGTTTCAAGCTTGTGTACGGTCGCAGCATTCGCAAGTACTCCGATGAGGAGAAAGTGGCAGACGCTGTGAAGGCAGAGGGTTTAGATCCATACACACACAAACTTCTGGGCATCACAGACATGACCAAACTTCTCGGAAAGAAAAGATTTGATGAACTCCTGGGCTCTTACATCGTGAAGCCTCAGGGCAAACCAACGCTGGTGCCGGACAGCGATAAAAGGCCGGAGATGGCTCTAAGCGACTTCTCAGAATTCGCTCAGAGCAAATAAACGACAAAACGTAAAAACGTAATCATGGAGAAACGTAATTATGCAAGCAACTAAAGTAGTAACAGGTCCAGATACTCGCTTATCTTATGCTCACATCTGGGAACCGCAGTCAATTAATGGCTCTGATCCTAAGTATTCAGTGTCTCTAATTATTCCTAAGACCGACACTAAAACCGTAGCAGCGATTCAGAATGCGATTAAGGCAGCCTATGACGAGGGGCTTAACAAGCTTAAAGGCACTGGTAAAACCGCCCCAGCACTTGAAGTTATCAAGAAACCGCTGCGCGACGGTGATGCTGAGAGACCAGATGACGAGGCCTACGCAGGATGCTACTTCCTGAATGCTTCCTCAAAGAATCAGCCTCAGGTGGTTGATACCAAGGTGCAGCCAATCCTTGAACAGACAGAGGTCTACTCAGGCTGCTATGGACGCGTAAGTATCAACTTCTACGCCTTCAACACCAATGGTAATAAAGGCATCGCCTGCGGACTTGGCAACATTCAGAAAATTAGAGACGGTGAACGCTTAGGCGGTGGCCCAACCTCAGCAACTGAAGACTTTGAGGCCTACGGTGCCGCGGACACAGCAGCCGATTTTCTGGCCTAATTAGCAACTTAGTAGTCAAGTTTGGAGGTGGCAACCCCACCTCCTTTTTTAGCACTAAACCGGAGTAACTATGAGATTCATGTCTATCGATATTGAAACGTACAGCGATATCGACATCAACAAAGCAGGCGTCTACAGATACGTCGATACAGACGCATTCAAGATCCTGCTTTTTGCGTATTCAGTTGACGGTGGTCCTGTACAGCTTATAGACCTCACCAGAGGTGACAGCATACCTAAGGAGATTGTAAAGGCTCTCAGTGAGAAGAGCATAACCAAGTGGACCTATAACGCCAACTTTGAGCGCGTGGCGCTCTCAAGATTTTTAGGTATGCCTACAGGTCAGTACTTAGATCCTGTAGGCTGGAAGTGCTCCATGGTCTGGGCTGCAACGCTTGGTCTCCCTATGGGACTTGCTAAAGTAGGCGAAGTTCTGGCACTTGACAAGCAGAAGATGTCAGAAGGCCGTGGGCTTATATATAAGTTCTGCAAGCCTGACAAAAAGACAGGGCTTAGGGTAATGCCTGAGGAGTTTCCAGAAGACTGGGAAACCTTCAGACGCTACAACATAAGAGATGTTGAAACTGAGATGAGCATTCAGAAGATGATCAGTCCTTTTCCATGCTCAGATGAGCTGTGGCAGGAGTACTGGACCGACCAGCAAATTAACGACAGAGGTGTTGAAGTTGATTTGACCTTAGCCAGAAACGCGGTCGCCATGGACGCTGAAATCTCAAAAAAACTCATGGAAAAGATGAGATCGCTGACAGGTATCGACAATCCAAGAAGCACCTCACAGCTTGACATGTGGTTAAGAGAGCATGGTTGCGACATGGTATCACTTGGCAAGAAAGACGTAGCTCAGGTGATCGAGGAGACAGACGATCCTCTAATTAGAAAGGTACTGTCACTACGCCTTTTAATTTCCAAATCATCCGTTAAAAAGTACACTAAAATGCTTGACGCAACCTGCTCAGACGGCAGAGCGCGTGGCATGTTTCAGTTTTATGGAGCCATGAGAACCGGCAGATTTGCAGGACGTCTACTGCAGCTGCAGAACCTCCCGCAGAACCACATCGAAAACATCGGGCTTGTAAGAGAGCTCGCAAGACGTGGCGATCTTGAGGCGCTGTCCGTGATGTTCGACTCGGTGCCTGACATCCTCTCGCAGCTGATACGTACAGCGTTTGTTGCAAGGGAAGGCTCACGCTTTATCGTAGCTGACTTCTCAGCTATTGAGGCTAGAGTCATTGCATGGCTCGCAGGCGAAGAGTGGAGAATGAAGGCATTTGCAGAGGGTAAAGACATTTACTGCGCCTCAGCTTCTGCCATGTTTGGAGTTCCTGTTGTAAAGCATGGAATCAACGGCGAACTGAGACAGAAAGGCAAGGTCGCAGAACTGGCCTGTGGTTATGGTGGTAGCGTTGGTGCTTTAAAGGCATTTGGCGCGGACAAGATGGGCCTTACAGAGACTGAAATGCAGTCAATCGTAGACAACTGGAGAGCCTCCTCCCCAAGAATAGTACAGCTATGGTGGAACGTTGACAGAGCGATAAAGCAGACGCTTGAAGACGGCACGACCCACAGAACACATGGCCTTATGTTCAGCCTACAAAAGGGAATACTGTTTATCAGATTACCCTCAGGCAGAAGCCTGGCATACGTAAAACCTCGACTTATTGACGGAAAGATCACCTATGAAGGTGTTAGCAGCAACAAGGGCTGGGCCCGTCTTGAGTCATATGGTCCGAAGTTCGTGGAAAATATCACCCAGGCGATCAGCCGTGACCTCCTTCTTAATGCCATGAAACAGGTAGGACCGGAAGCCCGCATCTGCATGCACATTCATGACGAGCTCGTCATCGAGGCTGATAGCTCTGTAAAGCTTGACGACATCTGCAAAAAGATGGCTCAGGTGCCTGAGTGGGCCGAAGGGCTGCTGTTAAGAGCCGACGGCTACGAAACCAAATTTTATCTGAAAGATTAGAAAAGGGGTGCGAAATGAAAATAGCAACAGCCCAGAAAGGCCATACAGCTAAAAACTGGAAGAATGAAGACTTAGACTGGGCCCAAATCGTAGGAAGGGTAACCAGTTACAAACGTGCTGACGTTACCAGAGAAGAGTTCAATAAGCTCAGCAAAGACGACCAGACCAACCTCAAAAACATGGGCGGTGCTTTCGTTGGAGGAGAGCTAAAAGACGGATTACGTAAGAAGGGGAACGTGGTAAGTAGATCACTAATCACTCTTGATATTGACCACGCCCCTCCGGAAATTTTCAACAATATAGAGTCCTACAGCGATTGCAGCGGAGTAACTACACTGGTCTATACGACTTTCAAGTCAACAGCAGCTACCCCACGTTTACGTGTAATTATACCACTAAAAGCACCGATAAAAGAGCCTTTCTATGAGCCTATAGCCAGAAAGCTAGCACTGATGATGGACGTTTTAGAGCTGTGCGACCCTGCAAGTTTCAGAGCGAATCAGCTAATGTTCTGGCCTTGCTATCCAAAGGACGCAGAACCATACATCAAGGAAAACAAATTCTTACCGCTAGACACAACCGAGATCGTCAACAGCTACGAAAACATCGATGATTTTAGATCCTGGCCAATGCAGGAGAGTGAAAAGGTCAAGCGCCAGAGTGAACTCATGGCGGAAGATCCACTTACGAAACCATACCCCATAGGCACTTTCTGTAGAGCTTACGGAATCGAAGAGGCTATACGCAAGTTTTTATCCGATGTCTATGAGCAGGTAAGCGCCAACCGCTGGCACCTGAAGGTCGCAGACTCCTCAGCAGGAGCCGTCGTCTATGATGATAAGTTCTTTTACAGCCACCACAGCTCCGACCCTGCTTACGGCATTGAATGCAACGCCTTTGACTTAGTCAGGATCCACAAATTTGGAGCTCTCGATGACAAAGCCAGGGCAGGCACACCCTTTAACAAACTGCCTTCTTTTAAAGCTATGATTGACCTTGCGGCTAAAGATAAGCGAGTAGCAAAGCTGCAACTGCAGGAAGACGGAATAGATGTCTACATAACCGACCGAGAGGAGATCAAGCGCATTGAAGAAGATCCAACAACCGACTGGCAGCAGGATCTTGAAAAGGATAAGTCAGGAAACGTTAAAAGCACTTTAGCGAATATCGGCGCGATAATAAAGAATGACGCCCGTCTCCAGGCCATAAAGTATGACCTTTTCGCTGATTGTTTCTGCGTTGACGGTCAGCTGCCCTGGGAACACGAAGGTAGGGGCTGGACAGAGGCTGATCTTTCTAACCTTTGCATGTTCCTATCACAGCAATATGGCTTAAATGCTACTGCGAACGTATTCACGGCGCTAACCGCCACCGTCCGCAACTGTCGAGCCTATCACCCAGTGCGCGAATATCTGCTCAAACAGAAGTGGGATGAAACCCCAAGAATAGATGACCTGCTCAGCCGCTATCTTGGAGCCGAGAATACGGAGCTAAACAAGGCTATTATACGCAAAACACTTGTAGCCGCAGTAGCCAGAGTTATGCACCCAGGGATCAAGTACGATTCGATGATGGTATTAGTTGGAGGACAGGGAATCGGCAAGTCCAGAATTTTACGACTTCTTGGAGGTGAATGGTTCTCTGATTCTTTAACCTTAACCGACATGAAAGACAAGAACGGCGTAGAGAAGCTAAGTGGTGCCTGGATTTCAGAAGTCGCCGAACTTTCAGGTATGCGCAAAACAGACTCCGAGACAATCAAGGGCTTTATTACACGCCAGGATGACAAGATGCGCCCAGCTTATGGCCACACCGTGGTAAGCAAACCACGACAGGGAATTCTCATAGGAACCACCAACGAGACCGAGGGCTTCCTGAGAGATCTAACAGGAAATCGCCGATATTTACCTGTAATCGTTCGAGGGCGAACCGACTTCCCACCAGAGAAATGGGACCTTAATGAGTACGAAATAGGCCAGATATGGGCGGAGGCAGTCGTACGTTACAAGGCTAAAGAACCATTATACCTCCCTCAGCATCTTCAGGAGAAGATCGTCAACTTCCAGAACGAGCTGCTCGAGGATGACTCCAGACTCGGTGAGGTTCAGGTTTATCTTGAAAAGCTGTTGCCAGAAGAATGGGCAGAAATGAACAAAGAAGAGCGCCTGGATTATCTAAAGGGTAGGGAGTACAAGCCGCACAAAGGAGTAAAGCGCAGAACAGAAGTGAGCGTGGCAGAGGTATGGGCCGAATGCTTTGAGAGTGACCGAGTAAAGCTTGAAAGAAAGAACTCACTAGAAATTGTGGCAATGTTACTGAAGTTAGGTTGGGAACGCAAAAGTAGCCCAAAGAAAATACCCATCTATGGTAATCAGAAAATTTTCACCGCGCCAAGAGAAAAAAAGGCCGTAAATGATGAGAATTTTAGCACACCAAGTACAGAAGAGTTGGATGCAATGCTTCAGTAGCATGAAGATGTATTCTCAGAAGATGACAACCAAGCAAAAAGTTCGGTTATCGTTTAACAGATTGATTTATAAGCTAATACTACCGAGGTGATAAAAAATGAGACAAAACTTTTTTAAGGCGTTACAAAATTTAAAAATTTTTGCGACAGCAGAGAAAATTTACAAATGTAGACATGATCAGCGAAAAAGATGAAAAAAGCCTCTTGGTAGTGAGGCTAGTAGCACCTTTGGTATGTCTCTAACTATTTGATTTATATTATATTACTACTGAGACTACTAAAACTACTAATAATTAATAAAATAATAAAATAGATAACTACATGCTACATATATAAGTTGCTGCATACAAATTAATAATAGCTATATAGAAAATTTGGTACTTTTTAGTAGTTTGATAGTAAAAGTATAAAAATCAAATAGTTAGCCCATTACGAAGAAAATGACCGGAAAAAGAGATAAACAATAGGACAATATTCACATTTTATGTTGGAAAGTAAAATCGAAAAAAAACTTGTTAGCCTGGTGAGAAGATCAGGCGGGGAGTGCCTTAAATTTGTGTCTCCGGGAAATGCAGGAGTACCGGATAGGATCGTCATGCTGCCCCATGGGAAGATACACTTCATAGAGCTTAAAGCCCCAGGGGAGAAACCCAGAGCCCTGCAGATAGCTGTACATGACAGATTTAAGCGCTTAGGCTTTACAGTTACAGTTATCGATTCTATGGAAGGCGCCGAGGCCTTTGTGAGAGCACTTGAGGGGGAACAGCATGGAGTTTAAAGCTCACACTTATCAGCAGTATGCTATTGATTACATTTTAAGCCATCAGATCGCAGCGCTGTTTTTAGACTGCGGTCTTGGTAAGACAGTCATCACTCTGACAGCACTATGGTCGCTGATGCTTGACAGCTTTGATGTTAAACGCTGCCTCATCGTAGCCCCCTTGAGGGTCGCAAGGGACACCTGGCCTTCTGAAATTGCAAAATGGGGGCATCTTGAGGGGCTGACTTATGAGGTAGCCACCGGAGACGAGAAAACCCGTCTAAAGGCCGTTAAAAACGCCATGAAAGGTAACGCTAGAATAGTGATCGTCAATCGTGAGAACTTGCCATGGCTTATTGCTAAAACTCCATGGATTTACGACATGGTCGTACTTGATGAGCTTTCAAGCTTTAAGTCGTCAAAGGCTCTAAGGTTTAAAGCCCTCCGCAAAATACGCCCCCAGGTGAGCCGTATTGTAGGACTGACCGGCACACCTGCCCCCAACGGATACATGGACTTGTGGGCCCAGTTCAGAGTGCTTGATGAGGGCGAAAGGCTCGGGAAGTTTATAACGAGATACAGACAGGAATACTTTACTTTGGACCCTTTTAAAAAGTTTGCCGATTACGAGTTAAAACCTGACTCCGTTAAACGCATCAACTCGAAGATCGCTGATATAACAGTATCCATGAGCGCCGTAGAACACCTCAAGATGCCCGAACTGCTAAAGCAGCAGGAGCTGGTTACCATGAGTCCTTCAGAAACGGAACTGTATAAACGGCTTAAGCGTGAAAAGGTCCTGCAGCTGAACGGTGATCTTGTTACAGCTAAAAACGCTGCCTCGCTTTGCGGTAAGCTCTCACAGCTTGCAAACGGTGCTATATATGACGAAGAAGGAAACGTCTGCGAATTTCATTCACGCAAGCTTGATGCCTTAGAGGACTTAATCGAGGAGGCTAACGGCAAGCCGGTGCTTGTGGCCTACTGGTTTAAGCATGACTTTGAAAGAATTAAAAAACGCATTCCAGGAGTTCGTGAGATTAAAACCAGTGAGGACATTAGAGATTGGAACGCAGGACAAATCCGAGTGGCTTTGATTCACCCTGCTTCTGCAGGTCATGGGCTTAACCTTCAGCAGGGCGGAAGCCTCATGATATGGTTCGGTCTTACCTGGAGCCTTGAGTTGTACGAGCAGACTAATGCCAGACTGTGGAGACAGGGCCAGAAAGCCCAGACCGTGGTCATCAAGCACATACTTACGGAAGGAACAATAGACCGACAGATTTATGAGGCTTTACTTAACAAGCATGTAACTCAGAGTGCACTTATGACCGCTGTCAGAGCGCAGATTTAAGAGGAGAGAGCAAATGAATATAATTCTTGAAAGTGCATTAAGCCATGGCGCTACAAGTGGAGAGTTTTATCTACTTTTGCAGAATTACGGCATCTGGTCTCGTTACTTTGGCTGCAGCGGATATAAAGCTCACAGCTCTGAAATACTGCCAACTGCGATCATCGATGACAATACCGCCATGCTTGTGGAGAGCGCAGTAGTGAAGCTTAAGAAATCAAGACCCAACGTTTGGAAGGTTTTTCGTCAGCACTATATCGAGGGGCTTACACCTGAGGTTATCACCGACAGGTTACGATCTGAGACCCGAGGAAAGCCCGAGAGCCCATACAAAAGACGTAAAAACTACTACGAGGCCCGACCTTCGATAGATACGGCCCTCCGTCATGTAAACGCAAGTGGTGTAAGAAGTTTATTAAAAATCGCTGAGAGTTTTATTTATGATGATTTAATTGACTATAATAAACATTAAGTTAAGTTTTGCGGTTAAATCATAAACTCAGGTGTACAAAATCATGAAATTTGTGGAAATCGATGGTCATTTATACCGTTCAATTCGTGAAGTATGTCACAAATATGATATAAGTTATCAAAAAGTTAAGCGTCTCTGCAGACATTTCAGGAGAGCTGCTGAAAATCCACGCGTGGCGATCGACTGGTGCACTGGTAAAGAGAAGTTTAACCCAGTACATGAGCCTAAGACGCATAAATACAGCGATGATCAGAAACTGGCAACAGAGCGTCAGCGCGTTTTCATCTGTCGCTGTCAGGAGAGCATTCTGAAAAATTTTTAAAAATAAACCAAAAAGGTCGTTAATGGGTCGTTATTCTGGAATATACTATAAATCAGATAGTGTGAAAAAGTGTTACTCCGAATTTCATCTTTTAATTTCCATCATAAGAAACCCTGCCGCAGCGCAGGGTTTTTCGTTTTATAGGTTTCAAAATGTTGCGTCATCTTACCCCAGAGTTTATCTACCTGCTAATCGGCGCAGGGTGCTCTTTCGTCATGGCCTATCTTAGATCGGTGAAAAGAACTTTCGCGGCTAAGATTTGTGAGGCTTTGACCTGTTCTATGCTGTCTTCGGCGCTAATTCTTATCTCAGAATACTATCTTCACTGGCCTTTAGAGCTTGGTGTTGCTATTGGCACCTTTGTAGGATTCCTTGGCAGTGACTACATCTCAGCAAAGGTTAAGCATTTTATAAACGTTAAGGTGGAGCAGGATGGCAATGCACATAAGTAGCCACGGTATAGATCTTATACAAAACTACGAAGGCTTAAGAACTACAGCATATAAGCCGCTTAAGAATGAATCCGGATGGACCATCGGCTACGGCCACCAGGGCCCAGACGTAAAGCCGGGCTCAGTATGTACCGAACAATGGGCATATGAGCAACTAAAGCGAGACCTAAGACAAGTCGAGCATCAGCTTATCTCAGCGCTAAACGCAGACGAGATTGAAGTCACACAGGGGCAGTTCGATGCGCTGTGTTCTTTACTGTTCAATCTGTCAGGCGGAATACGCAGACTTGTAAAATTCAAACTCTGGACAAAGCTCAAAGCTGGCGACGTTAGAGGCGCTGCAAATGAGTTTCTTGATATCAACAAAGCCGGTGGCGTAGAAGCCAAAGGCTTAACACTTCGCAGAAGAGCTGAAGCTAGACTTTTCCTATCATAGCGTTCGGAGGCTTTATGATAAGCCGAATTTATGCGTTTATCGCCATAACCGTGGCGAGTGCACTGTTTACCTTCACTGTTACACAGCGATACTACGTTGAGAAGATCGAACGCATATACGCTGAGGCTGATGCGAAAGCAAAAGCGGATGACCTTCGGAACCTGCAGAAACAGAGAGTCGCAGAGCAGCTGCAGCTAAACGTCTTGAACTCTATCGAGGGTGAGGCTCTTACCGAACATGACAAGATCAATTTTAGGTTTAATGCTTTTGCCACTGGCGCTGACTCTTACAGCCTGCAGCACCAGAACAGTAACGGTGACAGTGCCCCAGCGCTGTCCGATACCTCCACAGCTTCCGGCAAGACTTCAGAAAGCTGTGACTGTGGACGGCTTGGACAGGCTTATAACCGACTTAAACGAACCTGCGGAATCATCGCAAAAGAGCGAGACGAAATCGCAGTAGACCGTAACGAGTTAGTCAGACTATACAATCAGGTACGTGCAACTTATGGAAATGAAACTGAAAATCGAGTACAGGAAGGTGAGCGAGCTACTGCCTTACGCTCGAAACGCTAGAACACACAGCGACACGCAGGTGTCTCAGCTTGCAGCTTCGATTAAAGAGTTCGGATTCAATAACCCTGTAGCCATTGACGCCGACGGCATGATTTTATGCGGCCACGGACGTGTGATGGCAGCACAAAAGTTAGGTTTGACCGAAGTTCCTACAGTCTGCCTGTCGCACCTGTCTGACACACAGAAAAAGGCCTACATCCTTGCTGACAATAAGCTAGCACTAAACGCAGGCTGGGATAACGACATGCTGAAGGTCGAGCTTGAGGATTTGAAGTTTTCTAACTTTGACCTTGACCTGGTAGGTTTCAGTACCGAAGAGCTAGACGAGATCATGAACCAGGACGAGGAGCCCGAGGTTGAGGATGACGACTACACTGTAGCTGTTCCGCAAGAGCCAAAGGCCAAGCTCGGAGAGGTCTACATCCTAGGCAAGCACCGACTCATGTGCGGCGATTCAACTAGCATTCAGGACGTTGAGAAGTTGATGGGAGGGGGGGAGTATCAGGCAGACCTCCTGCTGACCGACCCACCATATAACGTGGACTACGAAGGTGGCACCGACAAAAAGCTGAAGATTAAGAATGACAACATGGAAGATCAGGCCTTCCGTCAATTCCTGATCGACGTCTACAAAGCAGCAGACCACGTCATGAAGCCAGGCGCTCCATTTTACATTTGGCACGCAGACTCCGAAGGCGCAAACTTCCGAGGCGCAGCCAAAGATATGGGCTGGCAGATTCGCGAATGTTTAATCTGGGTTAAGAACAGCCTCGTACTAGGTCGCCAGGATTACCAGTGGCGTCACGAACCCTGTCTGTATGGTTGGAAGGCCGGAGCAGCTCATTATTTCACTGACTCCAGAGCCGAGTCCACTGTAATCGAGGACCAAGTAAACGTCGACAAGTTATCCAAGGACGAACTAAAGACCCTCTGCAAGAAGCTGCTTGATCCAGGTATCGAGACCACCGTAATCCGCGAAAAGAAGCCTAGCATAAACGACGTTCATCCAACGATGAAACCAGTGAAGCTCTTCGGACGCTTAGTCAAGAACAGCTCCAAGCGCAACGACATCGTGCTTGATTTATTCGGTGGTAGCGGAACCACCATCGTAGCCTGCGAGCAGCTAAACCGTCGCGCTTACTTAATGGAATTAGACCCCGCATACGTTGATGTGATAATTGACCGTTACCAGAAATTGACTAACGTCGAGGTTATGAGATCAGACGGCAAATTATGGAATGAGCTATAATCATGAAAGGTGAGTAACCATGACAATCAAGAAAACACAAATCGACCCTAAGCAGGTCGAGGCCTTGGCTTCTCGTGGTCTCACCAGAGAGCAGGTCGCCCACAATCTCGGGGTCAGCTCACGTACCTTACAGCGTCGCACAAAGGAAGACCCTGCCTTTGAGGAGGCATACCTTCGCGGCAAGTCTAAAGGTATAACTGAGATTGCAAATGCTCTTTACAAGAAAGCTCAGGAGGGCAATACCACAGCTCAGATTTTCTTTTTAAAGTGCAACGGCTGGAAGGAAGAATCAGCGGTTGAAGTCAAGAACACAGCGCCTGTACAGCTGATAATCAAGAACGATTTGAAGGATTAGAACTATGTCTGAATTAAGTCTCACACGCTTAATTGGACATGGGTACAAGGAATTCTGGAACAGTAAAAAGCGTTTCAGAGTGGTTAAGGGCAGTCGTGGCAGCAAGAAGTCTGTGACTACCGCCTACTGGCTGATCGTTAACATGATGGCATATCCTGAGGCTAATGTTCTGGTACTCAGACGATATGAGAGAACTCTGCGTGACAGCTGTTTTGCAGTTCTGCAGTGGGTACTTAATCAGCTTTGCGTGGCCTCCTATTGGAAGGTGACTGTTTCACCACTTGAAATGACCTACCTACCAACAGGTCAGAAAATACTTTTCAGAGGACTTGATGATCCTCTGAAAGTAACCTCAATCACGGTAAAGCATGGCGTGCTTTGCTGGGTATGGCTTGAGGAAAGCTATGAAGTCGAGAACGAGGACGTATTCAATAAGATTGAAATGTCTGTTCGTGGCAAGATGCCAAAAGGTTACTTCAAATCTTTCATTCTGACATTCAATCCCTGGTCAGAGTGCTGGATTAAGAAGCGCTTTTTCGACAATCCCGATGACGACACGCTTGCGATGACCATCACTTACACCTGTAACGAGTGGCTAGATAAGGATGACATCAAGCAGTTCGAACGTATGAAGGTGCGGAATCCCCGACGTTACCGTATCGAGGGATTAGGTGAGTGGGGTATCTCGGAAGGCCTTATATATTCCAACGTAGAATGTAGAGACATCAAGCTTGATGATTTCGTAGGCAACCGCGAAAATATCGCATTCTACGGCCTCGACTTCGGCTTTACAGACCCTACAGCCTTTGTAGGCGGTTTTGTCAATTTCGAGAAAAAAGAAATCTATATCCTGTTAGAACTGTATGAAGCCGGTCTTACCAATCAGGAAACAGCAGCAAGAATTAAACAGCTTGGACTAAGACATGAAATAGTCAAATGTGACTCAGCCGAGCCTAAGTCAATCGAGGAACTGAGAAAAGCCGGTATCAACGCTAAGGCAGCAATCAAAGGCCCTGACTCTGTAGGTTTCGGTATTCAGAAGATCCAGAACTTCAAAATTATTTACAGCCCTGAATGTGAGAACTTCGCCCATGAGATTAAGAACTACTGCTGGTCCAAGGACAGACTAGGCAAAGCAACCGACAAGCCCGATCATGAGTTCTCTCATCTGATGGATGCAATGCGTTACGCTCTGTCAGACTTAAAGCCAAGTGCCCTTAATATCCCTGCAAGCAATAAGGCTGCACTGCTACAGCCTAGGTACAGAAGATAAAAGGATACTACAGCCGTGACCGATAAAGAGAAAACAGCTTATATCGTGGGTATGGCGGTAGCTATTGGCATTAAGCTTGGGCTCCGCAAACAGGGACTAAGCTTTGACGCCAATACTAATAACCCTTATTGGGTAACTACCGAGAATGGTCATCACTTTTTGATTGATAAATTTGGCACAATTCAGTCAGGAAGGTTAAAGGGAACCCCAATAGACAATGTCAAAAAGCATTACTCAGGTATAAAGAACAAAAAAGAGAAAAATCTCAATGCTGGAGCAGAGCTGAGCAGAAGTTACGGTCCAGAAATAAAAACCAAATTAGATGGTGTAGCTGCCCTTAGAAAAATCGCCAAGTGTAGGTTCGGGCATATTAAGGATCTTTGGAATAGAAAATCTATCGGAAAAATTGATCTTATGTGGGGAACTCCAAGCATGGGGCTTTGTCACATGTATAAAAGGGTAAGGGAATCCAAAGGGAAGTTAAAAGAATCAGAATTTTTTAAAATTATCGATGCTGCTATATCAAAAGGGCCTATATACCAAAATGACAGAGACACCAGTCTTCTGGCAGTTGATCCAAAATCTAAAATGGCAGTGGTGATATCGAAAAATTTTAAAGGAAATGGTGGCGTTTTGGTCCCAATAACAATTAGGCCACTAGAACCGAGAAAATTAGAAACACTGAAAAGAATTGAATAAAAGGCCCATTTTTAAGGATACTGTGATTTATTGTAGGATGGTTCACAGTTTTACGGGTAGTACTTAATATTTTCGTTCAACCTTAAAAACTAGGCCTTTAAATCGTGTTAAAAAGCGAGGACCATGACCTTTACTCTAGAAGATCCGGCGCCACGTTTAAAGACGCTACCGGCGATCACGTCTACCCCGCTTTACTTCTTATTTTCTTTGAGTATAGCTTAACAACGCGAATAAATCAAAGTTTACTGCCAAAATACTGAAACGCAGTTTTTTCTCACTTCTTTCTGTACAAATAAAGAGTGTACTTCACAGTTATGAGCGCTCCGTGGGCTCACCGTCTCTCATATCCTGTAGGGCGTTCATAAGTGTGAAGTGATCTTGTGGTTAATTTGGTATGTACGGCGGCGCACTGCGGTTTCGCTTCACACCTCAAATAATAGGACCCTTCCCACCTGCGGAAAGCAGGGCGCGTTTAGGGACAATTAGTCTTACAGCGCTTAATTATCAGAAAGATAATGCGTACCAGTGTAGGGCGCTGTTTTCGGGAAATTGACAGCAAAATAATTTCCCACCAGTTCCAAAGGAGCGTTGACTGAGTGGCTGAAAGTATCTGCCTACTAAGCAGACGGTCGTTTAACGGCTCGCAGGTCCGAATCCTGCACGCTCCGCCAGGGCCCAATAGCTTAACTGGTTAGAGCAGACGACTCATAATCGTTGTAGTGCAGGTTCAAGTCCTGTTTGGGCCACCATTTTCGCGATCTGGTAATGTGTCGCATTAGAAGCAACATTACTACTGCGCATAAGAGTGTAGCTCATGCACCTAGTGCAGTGCCGTGCATCCGACTAAGTACCGTTTAAAAGCCGTGAACGAAATCACGACTAATGAGCAGTTACATCAATATGGTCTATTTAAAAGCGTGCCTCTTTTCCTAATTTGAGGGGCACGCTTTTTCCGTTTTTGCAACCGGCTTCAAACGAGTTAAACACATATGCCAAGACCAAGAAAATCAAAGCTGTTCGATAATTCACAGCTTTTTATACCACGTAGAACCGTCCAGGCGCTCGATTCGCTAGAGAAGGTGCGTAAGGCCTTCGCATTACCTGCTAACGCCTCAGGGCTAAGTCAGGAAAACCGTATGACTATGGATTCAGCCTTTGACGCTGCAGGTGGTTACTCAGCGATCTATGAATCCTTTCAGCAGCACGCAACCGAGCTAGGTCAGTTCCCTATGACCAGCTTCGTAGGTTATGGGGCTCTTCAGCAGATCGCCCAGCAGGGCATGATTAGAGCCTGCATTCAGACCGTAGCTGATGACATGACCCGTAAATGGATTGATCTTAAAGCCGGTGAAGGTACAGATGCTGAAAAGCTTGACCGCCTAAAAGATTTAATCGAAAACAAGTATCACTTAAGGCAGGTATTCCATAAGGCCTTTGCCACCACAGGTTACATGGGTGGAGCTTTAATATTCGTGAAGGTCGGACTTGACAATAAGACCGCTGACCTAAAGCTGTCATTTACAGATGTGAGTGCAGAACTTAAGCAGGGTGAGACCTTAAGCTTTATCGTTGTTGACCCTGTCAACTGCTCCCCAGCTGACTACAACTGCATCGACCCCCTCCAGGAAGACTATATGCAGCCTAAGCGCTGGTACGTTTTAGGTACTACTGTAGATGCGTCACGCTTAATTCCTGTAGTTGATAACGAGCCACCTGTCCTCCTGAAGCCTAATTATAATTTTTTGGGCATTCCACAGGCCCAAATCCTGTGGGACTATGTGATGCACTTTAATGACTGTCGCGTAAGCACCGCAAGACTGCTAAACAAGTTAAGTCTTCTCGTGGTGCAAACCGACATGGATGCTGTGCTGACTGATCCTAACGGTGTTGCAAATTTTGACACCAAGATGGACCTTTTGGCCCGCTACAGAAACAACGATGCCGTTTTTGTCTGCGACAAGGACACCGAAGGCGTTATGAACGTACAGACTAGCATCGCAGGCTGTACCGACATCGTACGTCAGAGCTTGGAAATGGTCGCAGCCATTAACAGAACTCCTGCCGTAAAGCTCTTAGGCATTAGTCCAAGCGGATTCAATGCCACAGGAGAGAGCGACATCACAAATTACTACGACTACATCCACTCAAAACAGGAACTGCATCACGATGAAATCCAGAAGTGCCTTGACGCAATTCAGTTAGTTGAGTTTGGTCACGTCGATCCTTCAATCAGTTTCGAGTTCGTACCTCTATCAGAAGAGAATGCGGCATCTAAAGCTATGACCGCTCAGACAAGAATAGGCGCGCTAACTCAGCTTGTTGATCGCCAAATCATGAGCGCCGAAGAGTTACGTCAAGCAGTAAAACGAGATGACACACTGGGTCTTTCCATGCTACCAGACGATATGCCAGAAATGCCTGACGAGCAGGACGACTTCAAGACCGATGAACCTCAGCAGAACCTGTTCAGTGGTATGAGCTCATCACAGACCGAGGATCCTGACAATGGTGAAGAAGGTAAGACTCAGTAGAGCAGTAGAGTCTAATGTGGGCGAACGCAGAGCTTACAAGAAACAGCTTGTCAGAGTTCAAAAGGACTTTCAAAACTATGTGCTAAATGAAATCTTTCAGGAACTTGAAAGACAGAACGCTTTAACTACCGATGCCAAACTTCCTACAGTGCCAAATCTCAAGGAGCTCAAGCGCAAAACGCTCAAGCTCCTAAGACGCGGCGTTGAGTTTGAGAAGTTCCTGCAGGATCTCATAGCCAAAAACGCAAAACACTGGCTGGATGCGTTACGGCAGGTTTCATCTGGTGTCGCGGAGCGTTTCGTTAAGAAGGCTATGACCTCCTCTACCAATGCACAGAAAGCTGCACTTATTGCTGCAGGTGTAAAGCCTTCGCTGATTAAAGAGCGCTGGTCTGTGCCTGTTGTAGGCCGACAGTACTTAAGCCCTAACGCTGCGTCTGCCATGCCCTCAATGATTAAAGAGAATGTGGAGCTTATAACTCACATCGGTGAGAACGATATCACTCGCATATCTGAAGTGCTGACTAAGGGCCTACAGGAAGGCATGGACTACAACGCCTTAAGGCAGGAGCTTAACGCAACTAATGGCTTTGACGGCGCCCGAGCAGACAGAGTGGCGCTTGACCAGGTCAACAAAATCAACCAACAGGTGCAGATCATGAATGCGCAGTCACTAGGCTGTACGCATGCACGCTGGAAGCACGTACCAGGCCAGTACACATCGCGCAAAACGCATATAGCCATGGATGGAAAGGAGTTCAATCTCAACGAAGGCCTATACGACGACTCTGTAGGTCGTAACGTGATACCTGGTCAACTTCCGTTCTGCAGGTGTACCTCAAGGGTCATTATTCCAAAGGAGGCAACAACAGAATGAAAAAATTAGTCTATGACAGGTCTCCTGTGGACTCTGTCAGAACCATAGATGACAACGGCTACCTGCACGTTGGCATAAGCAACATCACTAAAGAGCAGGTGGCTCCTTATCTGGGTAGCGAAATCCCTGGGTTTGAAAAATTAGGGCTGAAACCTGACGAAATTTATAACGTCTACCGACCGGCATCCGAGCTGTCAAAGCCTGCGACAGTGGAAAGTCTTAACGGCATACCGGTACTTCTAAAGCATGCCGAGGACTCGGCCGAAGCCCCTGCTTCAAATCGCGTGGGCTCAACCGGCACTGATGCCAAGTGGGAGCCTCCTTATTTAACGAATTCTCTGCATATTCAAGACGCTGATGCAATAAGACGCATTAACGACGGAACCATGCGGGAAATATCTATGGGCTACTTTTACACTCCAGTCTTAAGACATGGAGAGTTTGAAGGGGAGCCTTACGACGTAGTAATGACAGACATCTCATGCAATCACGTAGCCCTTGTCGAAGAAGGCCGGGCTGGACATGACGTGTCCGTTAAAGATTCAACTTTAACTCTTCCTGCCGGTGGTGGTAAGGAAGAACCAGAAACATCATCGGAACTTAAACAGGAGAACGACGATATGAACGAGAAGGAGAAGGCACTAGCCGAGATCTTAGAGATCGTAGCTGGCGCGGGTATTGATCCTGAAGCTTTCAAACAGAAGCTTGATGCGGTCATCAACATTAAAGATGACAGTCAGACAACTGATGAGGACACCGAAGAGTCTAAGGCATTCGCCGAAGGCGTCGAGTACGGTGAGGAGAAAGAAAAGGCAGAACCTGAGAAGCTAGATCGCGAGCATGAATCTGAAGGCGAAGAACGCTACCTAGAAGAGAAGAACGAGGCTGAAGACAGCGACGAAGAAAACGACTTAACCGCAGACGCAGAAGAAGCTCTAAAGTCCTGTGGCTTAGACGCTGACGACCCAACTGTAAAGGCCGCTTTTCAGAAAGGCTTTGCCTCAGGTGTGTCTTACGGTGAAGAGAAAGAAAAGGACGAGCCAAAGAAACTTGACAGCGAGCATGAGTCAGAGGGCGAAAAGAAAGCCCTGGGACAGGACTCCGCAGCCAAGATTGGTGCCATGGTAAGAGCTCAAGTAGAAGCTAAGTTTGATGCAATTCAGGAAACTTCAAAGAGCTTAGGCCGTGTGCGTGTGTCCGCCTTTGATACTGCAGCCGATGTTTACAGAGCCGCGTTAAAGGCTGAAGGCGTAAACGTAACAGGTTTAGCTAAGAGAGAATGCCGCGCTGCTTACCGCGCTCTCATGATGGGACGTCAGTCAGCTAAGCGCGTAGCTGCAATGGACTCTAAGCCAAGCAAGCCTGATGCACTAAGCAAAATGCTAAATTCAATCAGAGTAGGAGAATAATTGATATGCCATTACAGAAATCAGTAGGTAATTCCTACGCACTGGGTGTACCGGGTCAGCAGGTCGTAGTAGGCCAAGCTGAGTACGCTTCATACAATCCATTATCTGACGGTACCGTAAAGGCAGGAACATTCTGCTTTAAGAAAGCCGGCACCGGTAACGGTGAAGCTTTTGCGCACGCATCTGCAACCGGAGCTGCCAGCGATCTGCCATTGGGTTTTGTTGAAAGAGTGGTAGACACATACATCCCAACCGTTGGCGCAGATGCTACAGAGATTTATCCTGCAGGCGCAGCGCTAACCGTTGCTATCCGCGGTCAGTTCTACTTCACCGCACCCGCAGCAATTACCTCAGACGGATTAAAGATCGTTGTCAACCCAACCACAGGTGTTCTGGCCGTAAAAGCTGCTGCCGAAACAGGTGAGGTCGACACCGGCTGGACATGTCGTATTCCTAACGGCGGAGCTTCTGCAGCTAAGGACGACATCGTAATCGCAGAACGCTTTTAATTAAGGAGCTTTACACAATGTCAAATTTATTCAACCAGGCTAAGGATCTCGGTATCTCAGCTCCTTACGCTAAGGGTTTCATGGCCTACGACGACGTGAACGGCCAGGTAGTAGTCAATGCCAAGCGTACCGCAGCCCAGCTTGCGATGGATGCTACATTAACACCTAACGTAGGTATTCCTGCTGCATTAACCACCTTCCTGTCACCTGAGGTTGTCTCCGTTCTGGTTTCACCTAACAACGCCACTAAGTTGGCGATCGAAACCAAACGAGGAGACTTCACAACTGACTTCTATCAGTTCCCTGTAGAAGAGATCGTGGGCGGAGTGCAGCCATACTCAGACTACGATCACGCAGTATCAACCGACGTCAACTACAACTATCCATCACGTGAGAACTTCCGTTTCCAGACTTCAATTAAGTTCGGTGATCTTGAAGTTGCAAAGGCAGCTGTAGCAAAGGTTGCTCTTGTTGCACGTAAACAGCGTGCAGCTGCTTCAACCATTGCCAAGGCCGCTAACCGATTCTACTTATTCGGCGTCCAAGGTAAGGCCCTGTACGGTTTGTTGAATGATCCAAATCTGAATGCAACCGTTTCACCTATAGCGGTAGGTGATAACTCAACCTGGGCGACAAAGACTGCAGCAGATGCTGGCAATTCTGCAAATCTTGTATATGCAGATATCAACAAGCTGGTAAATGAGCTTTCAACAAAGGCAGGTGGCTACTTTGACGCCAACTCACCTATGGTTTTAGGCATTTCAAACACTAAGTTCCAGTATCTGTCAAGGGCTAACACCTATGGCGTAACTGCGTTACAGCTGATTAAGTCTAACTATCCTAACCTAACTGTAGAGCAGGTACCTGAGCTGTCAACCGCTGCAGGCGATATGCTTTATCTAACCTTAAAAGAGGTCGACGGCGTATCTGTAGCAGAAGCCGCATACTCTGAGAAGTACATTTTGGGCCGTTTAGTTGCTCATGAGTCAGCCTTCTCACAGAAGGCCTCAGCTGGTACCTATGGAGCAGTGATCAAGCAACCTGCTTTCATTGCAACCATGACAGGTATTTAGTTTTACTCATATACGGAACCTCGTAGCTTGTGCCCCGATTATTCGGGGCATTTTTATTTGCGCAACTCTTGGAGACAGACAAATGACATCAAAGAAAGTAACAGCAACTACCAAAGGACACGTAGTAGGTGCAACCACTGATAGATCACAGACCGAAGCCCTCTCGGGTGCAAATGTTGTAACCCTGCGTGTTTCACTAAGACACCCGCACAAGTTCGACGATTTGCCCGACGGCAGGGGCGGATTTAAAGAGGTCGTACTGCCAGGTCTTGACGACAATTTAAGAGGTAAGTCAAGTGGCATCTTAACCGCTGAAGGTAATGCTGTATTTTTCCAGCTTCCTCGAGAGGACTGGGACTGCATTAAGAAGAAACACGGACATGAGCAGATGTTTCTACCATGGCACGGCAACCCTCCATTAGTGGCAGAGATTTTATCCGTAAACGCAGCTAAATCAGGAGCTTATAAAGATGACATCGAGGCTACTGATACAGGCTTAGCACCTCAGGACCCAGCAAAGCTGAATGTGACCGAGGCACCAAAGTCTGAATAAGCAAGGACCTAAGCATGAGCAGTGTAGTGTTTGACTATGAAGAGTTTATAACTCGATTTGATCATATCGGTAAGGCTGTTGCAGATGGCAAGCTTACAGAGACAAGCGTGACCGCTGCTTATGACTCTATAGCGTCATGGCAGTGCGCAGACGATAACAGCATCTATCCTTACGACCCTGAAAACGGCATCACGTTAAGAAAAGATGTGCTTTACCTCATGACCTGCCACTTTCTCACTCTTCAGCTGTGGTCGGGAACTGGTCAGAGCGGAAGAATTGCAAGCGCATCACAGGGCAGTATCAGCACAAGCTTTGATCTGCTAAAGTCAAGTAAAGATATACCTAACTACTGGTTTCAGACCCCCTGTGGTCAGCAGTTCTGGGTGATGACCGCAAGTTACCGTGTAGGTGGCAGGTTTTACGGGGTATGTAACTACCATCCGTGGGGGTAACAATGTCGACACTGGAGATCAAGTTACCCAACTTCGAGAAGCTGCAATCGCAGATCAGAAGGGTAGGCGTCCAGAGGGTTAAGATAGGCGTCCTCGAGGGTGCTACTTATCCAAATGGCACCCCAGTAGCAAAGGTAGCCACCTACCTCGAATACGGCTGGACTCAGACCGTCACCGAGAAGCAGCGCGGGTGGCTGGCCGCAAACGGCATCCACGTTAAAGCAAGCACCGTTTTAAACGCACCTGCTCGTCCGTTCTTCGAGGCCACTTATACGGCTAACCGTAAGAAGTGGGTAGAGCTGGCGCAGAACTCCATGAAAGGCCTAACCGATGATCCTGGCCAGGCACTAAACAAAATAGCCCAGGCTTTAACGCTTTTAGGGCTAACAGCCCAGCAGGACTTGCAAGATTCAATCATAGACGGTGGCGTAGGCGGGTCGAGCTTCGCAGTTCGCTCACCCATGACCGTGGCGCTATATGGCAATCTGCTGCAGTCGGGCAATCACAGAACCAACGACACACCAAACCAAACTACCAGTCGCAAGCCTTTATACAAGTCGGGCATCCTAGAAGGTTCTATAGCCTTTGAGATCGTGAAGGAATAAAACCCATGAGCATGAATCTACACGCGATAGTACGCGGAGCCATAACTCGCGTCCATGACGATCAGCCCTTCTCGATTTTGCGAAGCCTGCCAACCACAGTGGTCAACGGCGTAAGGGTCTCACAATACGAGAAGATAGACGGCTTCACGGGCAACTTCCAGAGCGAGGGTGACGCTGCGCTGAGCTACTCAAACAACGCCGCGCAGAATACCATCGTGCGCCGTCTATACCTCTATGCCACAGATGATAGGGCAACCAGACCCTGGACCATCTACAGGCCCTTGGCAAGAAGTGGCGATTACGTAGTCAACGCCAAAGGCGAATACTGGAAAGTCGAGACCGTGGTGGAAGATTTCTCAGACGACGGCTGGGAATTGCTGCGTGTGACCTTTCAGCAGACGGAACCCAAGCTAGCCATAGTAGAGCCTGCCACAGAGACAACTGAGGAGGGGTAGAATGAGTGATTTAATTTCTTATCAGTATAAGAACCTTCACTCCGCGCTCTATGCATTTTTGTGTGCTTACATAACCCCAGCGATTGAGCCAACTCAAGTTCTCGCAGGTGACCAACAGAACATGGTGCTGCCTGAGAATGAGGACTACGTGATCTACACTGTATCAGGTCTGACCCGACACGGAACAACCTCCGAGGACTACGACCCGGATGGAGAGACGCTGTCGTTGCATGAGCTGAACGAGGTGGTGGTCAAGGTTGACTGCTACGCTGACAGCACCAACTCAACGCAGGACGACGCGATCCTCAGAGCTCAGATACGAGCAAACAACTTAAATACCTTGTTTAGGTCAAGCGTAGCTCCTGATTTTTTTAAGAGCTACGGCATATCAGCGTTATATGCAGACGACGCTCAGAATACAACTCTGGTGAGCGATTCACAGCAGTACCTGCATCGCTGGACCGTGAACCTCCATCTTTGCTTTAAGAGTTCGGTAGTTGTACCGCAGCCAGGCTTCACCAAGATGGACGTCAAGATGAATTCAATAGTTACCGCGGCCGAGGCAGAAGCAGACCCGATAGCAGCAGGAAAGCTCCACGTCGCTGACGTTGACGTAAAAATACCTAACTAACAACCAGGAGGCCTTATAATGGCAATCTCAGCATCTCAGATCGTACAAGTCCTGCCTCGAATCCTCACAGGAACAGGCACCGACTTAGTATTTAACGGCATGGTCCTAGACGATAACGTCTTATTGCCTGCTGCCACACCTCTTTCATTCAGCTCAGCAGACGCTGTAGGTGAATATTTTGGACTCCCCTCTGATGAGTACAACTTCGCTGTCGTCTACTTTGGTGGTTACAACAACTCACAGATCAAGCCAAGTCTTTTATACTTTTATCGACTAACACCAAGCGGAGCCGCTCCGTTTGTTCGCGGCGAGACTTTAGCTCCTGCTACAGCATTAGCAGCAATTAAGGCTGTAAGCGCAGGTGACATTAAGATCAGCCTATCAGGCACTGAGTACACCGCAACAGGTATCGACTTCTCAGCGGTAAACTCATTAAGCGATGCCGCCTCTGTCTTACAGACAGCGCTAACCACACAAGGCGCAGGCGTAGCAGTAGCTTACAACTCAGTGAATAACGCCTTCACCATTACCTCAACCGCGGTAGGCGAGCAGGAGTCAATCACCGTACCAACCGGAACCGCAGCAGTGGCTTTAGGATTTAATGCAGAAACAGCAACCGTATCGGCTGGCGAGAATGCAACCGACGTTGTAGGTTCAATGACTGCACTGACTCACCAGTTCCAGAACTTCGTGACATTCACTACTCTGGCAGAACCCGAAGACGCCGATGCCTTAGCGCTGGCAAACTGGGTATCAGCTCAGGCCAACGCCGGTACTATGTATCTATACATTTGCTGGGACAGCTCAAAGGCAAATCTTGACACGACCAATACCACCGTGATCGCTGAGCAGATCAAGGCCTTAAATGCAACAGGAACTACGGTAGTATACCCAAGCTCCAATATTGCTGCTTTCGTTATGGGAACAGCGGCATCTATCGCATGGGACCAAACAAACGGCACTATCACATTTGCCTTCAAGGCGCAAAGTGGCCTAGCAGCTGACGTAACCGACACACAGCATAGCGTCGCTTTACTTGAACACGGTGTAAACTTCATCGGCAACTACGCAACAAGAAATGACAACTTCGTCTTCTTCTACAACGGCCAGATGTTCGGCGAGTGGTTATGGATAGACACCTATCTAAACGCTTGCTACTTATGCAACAAGCTGCAGGTTCAGCTCATGGCCATGTTCACCAGTAATCGCCGAATCCCTTACACCTCGGCAGGATACGCAATCATCCGTGCCAACTGCCGAGACGTTATCGAAGCAGCAATCAATAACGGCGTAATCGACATCGGTGTTTCATTATCTAACGCCCAGAAGTCACAGCTTACCTCAGAGCTAGGTGGTGACTTCTCAGACGAGATTTATAACAACGGATACTACCTGCAGATCTTAGACGCAACCGCTCAGGCAAGACAGCAACGTGTATCTCCACCTTGCAACTTGGTATACACCTACGGTGGAGCAGTCCAGAGACTGACCGTGCCTGCAATCGCAGTGGTTTAATAGGGGGCAACTAAATGAGCTTTGACATTACCAGCGCAAACGCAACTTTAATTCTAACAGTTGAGAACCTCTACCCAAGCGGCGTTAAAATTGAGGGTTTCTCAACAGACAGTAGCTTTGCTATGGACGACGACACCATCGCTGAGACTCACATGGGCGTAGACGGCAAGCTGACAGCAGGCTACACACCAAGTGAGAAGAGCGTAACTATTACGTTAGACGCAGGCTCTCCATCTTACGAGGTGCTATGCAATATTTATAGCGCTTCAAAAACAAACATGACTGTGCTGGAGACTTCAATGCAGATAACTGTTCCGGCCTTAGGAAAGGAATTCAGCCTAAAGAACGGCGTGATGGTAACCGGTCACCCGCTACCAAGTGGCGAAAAAGTCCTAGGCAACACTAACTGGACCTTCCACTTCGGTAAGTTTGACACATCATCAATCTAAAAAGAATCGTCCAAAAGACGCGCGTAAGTATAAGTCCTGCCTCCCGGTGGGGCTTTTTTTGAGGACACCCAATATGAGAACAACCAAGAAAATTACAATCACCGATAACGGCCACAACTACGACTACCTTTTGACAAAGATGTCGGCATTAAGCCTGCAGAAATGGTCAGAGAGAGCATTCTCGGTTTTAATTGAGACTGGAATCTTAGAGCAGGAAGCCATAAGTAATGATTTTTTGACAAACCTAAAAACCGTATTTGAGAACCTCAACGGCTCAACCTTAAGCTGTCTAGGCAAGGTTAACTGCGACCGCATGGACTCTCTGATTTTAGACCTAGTAGGCAAGACCGCAGAACGAGTCGTAGGTGCAAGCAAAATCAGAGTATCAGAGACCGACCTCGAAGCCACACTAGAGGACATGAAGTCCCTGCTAGAGCTTGAGAAGGAGTGCCTCTTCATAAATTTTCCGATGTTTGCCACCGCAGGTCTGTCAGACTCCCAGCCCTCAGACCAGACGGAAAAACCTACTATCAAACAGCGAACATTGATAAGACCTTCTCGATCTTAATTGCAAATCGGCTCGCAACTCTACGCGAGCTTGAGGAGTACTACTCCATGGACGATGCGCTGGACATCTTAGAATGCTGGTCAGTGAACCAGTACAACACGTACATATCAAACCAACCAAGCAAAAAAGACCAACTACCAAAGAGGTTCTAAGCCATGGCTTCAATTTCCGATACCATCTTTATAAGTCTAGGACTTAAGACCGCAGACTTTAGCAAGTCAATGGATAAGGCTAAAGATAACGTTAAAAAGACCTCGTCCGAGCTAGCCAAGGGCGCAGACCAGGTAGCCGGAAAAGCAATAGGCCAGCTGGCAGGAATTGCCCGCATGGTGGCAGCTCCACTAGCCGGAGCCATGTCCATAGGCTCAATGATCAAGTCATACTTTGGTGGCGTGGCTCAGGTAGCCCAAATGACAGGAGCCTACAGTCCTAAGCTTGACGAATGGCGCAAAAAGAGAGCACTTCTCAACCGCGTAACCCGAGAAGACATCCAGCTCTACAAGAAGAGTCGCGAGGCTCTGACTAAGTTCCAGATCACCATGGCCGATCTCTCGGCTAAGATCATGCGACAGACTTCTCCTGCGGTTAGCTTCCTCGCGGAAATGCTAACCAAAGTCAGTGACTGGGTGGATGCACACAGCAACGACATCGTTCGTTTTATAACTGTTGTTGCGTCTCTGATAGGAACCGCGCTCATACCAAGGCTCTTGAAGATGGCAGCGGCCATGGCTATGAACCCGATCACATGGATAGTCGCAGCACTCATAGGCCTGGCGGCGGTCATTGACGACTTGATCGTCTGGCTAGAAGGAGGAGAGTCAGCCCTGGGCGACTTCTGGTCTATGTTCGGATCACGCGAAGAGGTCCTCGAGAACATTCAGAAAGCGATTAAATGGGTAACAGAGACTTTCAAGGAGCTATGGGAGAGCATAAAGGCCGGATTCAAAGCAGCCATAACCTGGCTCGATGAGTTCTGGACCGCATGCAGCGGAACCGACCGTGTGCTAGACGCGTTGCGTGAAGCCTTCGGCTCGGTAATGCAGACCCTTGAAGACATGGGAGTAATCTGGAATTATCTCGTCGAGCTCCTTAAAGACAACGGCTTCTTAGACGATCTAGGCCAGGCTTTTGACGGCGCCATCGACTTTATCCTTGGCCTTTTTAGATTCTTTTTCGCAGGACTCCAGGCAATTATGGGGCTAATTAAGGGGCTTCTAACTGGCGATTGGGGATCCTTTACGGAGGCCGTCAATAAGGCGATCGACGCCGCGAAAGAGGCCTTTGGTGGCTTATGGAAGACAGTAAAGGCGATCTTAAACCAAATCTGGGAACTTGCAAAAGATATTTTCAGCATGATCGGAGACTCCATTAAAAACGCGCTAAGCATCGACGTGGATAAATGGACTCAGAAGCTCGATCCAAGAAACTGGTTCAAGAGCGACGCGCCAGAAGTCATGAATGAGGGTCTGCTCGCAGCTCGAGGTACCTCAAGTATGAACGCTGACAATCGCTCAACCACCGTGGACAGTCACGCCACCCTGAACATAAACACCTCAAGTCCAGCGGTAGCAGAAATGGCCATCGAGAAGGTGGTACCAGGAAGCAGGTCAAACTACGTCGACCAAAGCGCTCAGGCACTATCATAAGAGGAGCCTATCATGGCGGATTTTAAAGAAGGCACAACCAACTGGCAGGACACCCTAAGCAAGGGTGCCGGAGCAGCCGCCAACAAGGCCGTAAGCTACGGCAACAAGTGGTTAGACAATAAGATCAACTTTGGTCTTAACTATGCTAAGAACTATGCCCGTAAGTTCGACTTCTTCGGCATTCTTCCCGAGCAGTGGACTCTGTTGGATGACGCCGGTGAGAAGGCCTTCGAGTTTGACAGCTTCTCGAATCTGAATCTCAAATCCGAAAGCAAGGTAATCCAGGCTCCGGTGGAGAATGGTAGTTTTGTGATGTACAACAAGACCAATACTCCCCTAGAGATCAGTTGTACCTTGATTAAGAAGGGGTTTCCAGAAGATTTACAAACATACGTTGACGCTTTGCTCGAGTACGCAGACAACACTAAGCTGCTGTCAATCGTTACTCCCGACCGCGAATATCAGAACATGAACCTGACCTCGGTCAGTTTTTCCCGCTCAGCCGAAGGAGGAGTGAATCTGATCATGGCCGAGTGCGCTTTCACTGAGATACGTCAAGTAACTCCTGAGTACACCTCAGCCCGAGTAGGAAAAAAGGTTAGCCGTGGTCGCCAGCAAGGCAAACCGCGCTCAATGCTTAGCTACCTCAAAGGAGGTTTTAAGTAATGACCGAAGTACCTCTAATCGCAACTCCTAACCAGGAGTTGGCAATCGAGCTTGAAGAGCAGGACTGCACAATTCAGGTACGCCAGCTAGGCAATTACACATATCTGACCTTATGGGTTGACTCGACTCTAATCGTTGAGAATGCGATCTGCATGCCAGGAGTAGCTATTTTGCAGGGTTACGTTCATGGCTTTCGTGGCAACTTTGTGCTGGTGGACAGCTCCGACCCAAACAACCAGCAGCTTTCAAATTACACTGAGCTAGGCTCACGCTTCATCCTTCTTTACTTAACCGATGAGGAGATCAATGAGTATTCTTAACCTTTTCAACGCCAGCGCCCGAGCCACATCGCCTAGCAACAATACATCCTTTAGGCGACGTAAGATAAGAGTTCAGGTGACTCTTTCAAAGGGCCAGTTCAAGAATGGCGAAGGCAACACCATCATCCTTGACGACTTCGGCGTCGTAGCCAAGATTGATAAGTCGGGACCTCCAGAGTTCGGAAAAGCAAGCGTTGAGATTTATGGTTTGAGCCTGGACGTTATGAGCCAACTCTCCACGCTGAACATGCACCCGCTATTCACTCGTAAGAATTATTTAAACATTTTCGCTGGTGACGAGTTCTCGGGACTTTCGCAGATCTTCGCAGGCTCTATCACTAGTGCCTCCGCAGATTTCAACGGAGCACCGGAGGTGAAGTTCAAGATTGAAGCACGCGTAGGTTTCTTCGGCTCGGTCACCGCGCAGGGCCAGGGTGTGGTAAGTGGCACGCAGTCCGCTGCAGATTTCATAGCTCGCCAGGCTAAAGCTGCTGGGCTAACTTTTGAGAACCAGGACGTAAGCGCTCAGATTAAGAATTCCGTCTTCACGGGCTCTCCAATTGAGCAGGCACGCCAGGCAGCCAACCAGATAGGCGCAGAGTTAATCATCGACGATGAGAAGATGCTTTTAATTCAAAATGGCGGCAGTGTGAAGGGAAACGTTCCTGTGCTCTCGGCTGCAAGTGGCATGATCGGATATCCGGTCATGACCCAGAACGGCATCGAATGTAAAGCAATTTTCAATCCCGATTTCAGATTCGCAGGTCTCGTCGAGATTAAGTCGATGGTGCCAAAGGTAGCAGGCCAATGGAGAATTACCAAGCTCTCTCACAGTCTGGCGGCGAACCTTCCAAGCTCCGGACAGTGGGAGAGCAGCATCACGGCTTACTATCCACAGCTAAGTGGCGCAATAGGCAAGTTCATGTAAGGAGACCACATGGGTGCGACTGATATCAATGAGAAAAACAAGCGTCCGCTTCACGGCGTGTACGCCGGAAACTCAGAATTCAATGCAATCAATCAGCAGATAGAGGCACGTCTCCAGAGACTAGAGACAATGTTCTTAGGCCGTGTGGACAGCTGTCAAAGCTCCGGAGTAGCCGGATCAAAGACCGTAAGCGCCACTCCGCTAACCCAAATGGTCGACGGCAACGGAAACGCTTACGCCTCTCCGGCTTATCCTGCGCTGCCACACTACCGACTACAGCAGGGAACCGCCGCGATCATCATGAATCCACGCCCGGGTGATATCGGTGTCTTCGTTTGCAGCAAGCGCGACATCTCGAACATAAGTCAGGGGAAGCAACCGGGACCACCAGGATCAACTCGTAGCTTCTCACCCTCGGACGCCGTAATGATAGGAAGCATTCACACACAGACACCAACGTACTACATCGACTTTACTGATCAGGACAAGATCTTAATTCATGCTCCGGCTGGTGTAACCATCGAGAGCGATGCCTTTCTACATGTCAAGGCACCGGAAGTAAGCGTAGATGCCACAAAAGTAACTGTCAAGGCCTCGAACGTAACTCTAGACGCGTCTGAGACCACACTCACCGGACATCTGACTGTGCAAGGTGGTATGACTGTAAGCGGAGGCAGTGGTTCAAGCATGAGTGGCGACTTCGCACTGGAAGGTTCAATGCACGCAACTGACGATGTAACCGCAAGTGGCATCTCGCTGAACAGCCACGTCCACGGAGGCGTTCAGACGGGTGAAGAGAATACAAGTGGACCAAGCTAAGGATGAATCGATATGAGCTCATCACACACTTTAAAACTCGAGGATGACTGGGACCTTCACGTCGACCCCGCAGGAAATCTACCTGTAAGCTACGACGCCTACAGCATCGCTCAGAATGTAGCTAACGCTTTTAGACTTTTCACTGAAGACGCTTGGTACTTTCCCGAGAGAGGCATAGCTCACTTTTTAGTAGAACTTAGAAAAGAACCAAGGCTAAACGTCCTCAAGTCAAGGCTACGCCAGGCAGCGCTCAACGTTGCGGGGGTAAAGGACTGCGAGATTTCTCTGCTGAACATAGAAGGCCGAGACTTAAGCGGAATGGCAACTCTAACATTAGAGAGTGGAGAGATATACAATGTTGAACTTTGACAGTCAGACCGGCTTCTCGGTTTCAGAAACATCAGATATTCGTGACGGGGTATCCCAATCATGGGTAGAGGCATTCAAAGAGCAGGGCCGACCTGACCTCAATACGGACCCCGAGACCCCGCAAGGTCAGGTCATAGACTCACAGACTGCGGCCATTCATCAGAAAGATGTGGAGTTGGCCTTTTTAGCGCAGCAGTTCAACCCTCAGACAGCCTCTGGTCGATGGCAGGACGCGATAGCTAAGATCTACTTTATTAGTCGCAAACCGGCAATCAACTCAACCTGTGTATGTACGCTTACAGGAATCAACGGAACCACCGTAACCGCTGGTGCGCTAATTCGATCAAGCTACGATCAGACATTATGGTCATTAAACAAAGACGCAACTATAGGCCCTGACGGAACTACAACTGCGACCTTCACCTGCCAAAGTGAAGGTGCTATCCAGGCCGGAGCAGGAACCTTAAGTCAGATCGTGACAACCACACCTGGGTGGGATGCGGTAACCAACACCGCAGCAGCTGAGGTAGGCCAGTTGGTGGAGAGCCAGGCAGCCTTTGAGGCTCGACGCTATCAATCTGTAGCACTAAACGGCAGAAGTACAACCACAGCTGTATATGCTCGAGTCGCAGAGGTTGACAGCGTCATAGCAGCTTACGTCACTGACAATAAGACCAACGTCAACAAGACCATCGACGGATACACGCTGTCTCCGCACTCAATCTACGTAGCTGCTATAGGTGGAGACGATGACGACATCGCTAAGGCGATCTACAACTCGGTAAGCGCGGGTTGCGATTACAACGGCAACACCACAGTGACTGTAACCGACCAGAACACGGGTGCGATTGAGGCTGTAACCTTTATGCGACCAACTCAGCTGCCACTGTACGTGAAGGTGACCCTTCAAGACGATGGCAATCTTCCAGACGGATACAAAGCAATCGTGCAGCAGGCCGTTTATAACAATTTCTACGGCTTAGACACCACGACAACAATCAGCGGAGAAGCAATCCTCCGTGTTGTTATGAACTCAGACCTCTACGCTTCTCGTTTTATGCCCTCAGTTTTGAACGCTGGTATAAGTCAGATCCTGAGAGTAGAAGTATCCGCCGACAATAGCGTCTGGGTGGGCTACGTTCATGTACCTATCAGCAACGAGCCAACCCTGGAGCTTGAAAACATTCAAGTCGTCGTAGCATCATAAGGAGTGGATCATGGAAGCAGACGACAACTTCTACATAGATGCGACAGTTCAGTCACAGTACGCAGCCTCACCCCACATAAGAGCGCTCGTGGACTCGTTCTGGGAAGCTATCAACCCAGAAGCCGACATCAACGAGATATATAAGAACATGGTCGATCCAGATACCGCAGTCGGATTTGGCTTAGACGTCTGGGGCAGGATCGTAGCGATAGGACGAGAATATATAGCATTAGATGAAAACACCAAATACCTAGGCTTCAATCCGCCAGCAGGAGTAACAAACCCAAGGTTGAACTCACTGAACAATGCGCCTTTTTATAGGCCAGTGGACAGAAAAGTCAGACTTGCAGACAACGCGTACCGCACCTACATCTTCATTAAAGCAATGATTAACATCGGCACCGGAACTCTGGCAAGCATCAACGAAATGCTGGCTTTTATGTTTCCGAACACGAAGATCTGCTGTATTCATGTCGACACCATGGTACTGCGACTCGTTATACAGACTAGGATAAGCGCTGCGGACAAGACGGCATTGCTACAGCTACCATGGCTCCCCGCGGGCGTAGGTCTTGAGCTGTACCAGGTCGTAACTCCGACCTTCGGATTCAACGGTTCCGGTCTGATGCCTTTCAATCAGGGAACCTTCGCAACCTACAAAGTAACCAGCAATCAATAAATAGAGGACAAAACAAATGGCCGTATTCAACGAACCAACTCAATGGGATCACACCCTAGGCAACAACGCTGATACCTCAACTCTGCCTGACGACGCAGCCGCAACCGCGGGTATCGCATCGCTTCAAAAACTATTCCAGATCATCAACTCCACTCCACTAGAGGCTGGAGGTATTGCACCGGACCGTGAGGACGTCAACGCCCTTTTTAAATACCTGGGCGATCAGATTTTCTATACCCAGAACGGAGGAATCCCAAGCTACAACGCTGCCTACGATTACATCCCAGGACGCGTAGTCCTTTACACCGACAACAATCTTTATAAGTGCATCCAGGCCAACGGGGCCAACTCCACAGTAGTCGCACCAACAGACAGTACTTACTGGTCTCAGATCCCTACATACGCTGACTTACCCGATCCGATTCCTGCCGGAGTTATTCTGACTTTTGGCGGCTCAACCGTACCTGAAGGTTTTTTACTGTGTAACGGTGCCGCAATCTCAAGAACTACCTATGCAAAACTATTTGCTGCAATTGGTACCCTATATGGTGCTGGTGACGGTGCAACGACTTTTAATTTGCCAGACATGAGAGACAAATTCGCAGAAGGTTCGGGTACTTATACTGTTGGTACAGTCGTTGAGGCGGGGTTACCTAATAT